>Ga0157362_1000813_pt1 | contig 11723 bp, 5 predicted proteins | sample AttlaeALBM3_FD_111480 | JGI IMG/M metagenome (GOLD analysis project Ga0157362, IMG submission 111480) | Fungus gardens microbial communities from leaf cutter ant in Ribeirão Preto, State of São Paulo, Brazil - Atta laevigata ALBM3 | ecosystem: Host-associated > Fungi > Mycelium > Unclassified ... | reverse complement strand
GGAGATTCCTCAGTTAATTATAATTTATGAAATATGGTTACAACCTACCTCCAGGAGATTCCTCAGAGAATTAGATGAGGCTCCTGGAGGGAATAATCTACATTATATACTATAGTGTCTTCGTGTCCCTGCATTGGTAACCAGGGTCTGAACAAGGAAAGTGCGTTGGGTGGCAACGGAGTGCTCTTGGAATGATGGGAGTAGGACCCAATGTTACGTAGTAATATTGGATCGGCTACAGGATCGCTCCGGAGGACTGGAACGGGCTCCGGAGTCGCAGATTAGAGGTCCTCTTACACTACTTATACAATTACTACATGGTCTGTGCACTTCTTTCCCACACCTATCATGTGATGCTGTGACTTCCTGTCATGTGACTGTGACATGACACTTTCCCATACTTCCTTCTGTATAGTAAGTCCAAGATAAAAAAGAAAAGAAAAGAAATATAAATAATAACTTAGCTGTTTTGCCAAGTCATGACAAGTAGAGAGGATTGATTTGAAAATTTGGGAGATAAGGGAACAAAGCTACAGTGCTTCTTTTACTACATAAGTGGCACCAACATATTCTAATTCCATAGTAGATAATGTGACAATTTCTTGATGTTTTGCACTTCAGGAAACTTGTTATGACTTGGCAAAACAGCTGTCATTTTCTATTTTCATTTTTTATTTTCATTTCTTTTATTTAGTTGAATCACTACTATGAGGGTGGAGTATGGGAAAGTAGTCACATCACAGTTGCAAAGTCACAGAATAGTTACAGCCACAGTCACAACACATGACAGGGTAGTCACATGATGGGTAATATGAGGACTGTAGAAGGTGAAGCACATAGCTACAATGGTAGTTGTATATATAGTATAGAAAATCAAATGGGAACTCTATTGAGTTCTCCTTGTCAACTTAGACTTGGAGTGGATTTAAGTTGTCACAGCTAAAGTCTTACAAAACTGCCCCACCATTGATCATGAAAGCATATCCAGATGTTGTATGTTAGTTCTCAGCTATATTGCCATCTGCATCTGTGTACCCTCTTATTTCTTCTTCTATACCTCCATACATCAACTTGAGTCCACATGTTCCTTTTGTCACAAAAAAGTGACTACTAAATAGTATCATGGAGGTATAACAAAATATCTGTTCAAATGAACTACATAAATAGCTAGACCCTTGTTAGCAAGTAGCCTTACTAACATCGCCCTTTTGGTATAGTGGTAAACCATACAGTATGTAACTACTGGTCCATAGCACAACTGTGACATTCACCAAGGTCTGTAATTTCCACAAATATTTTGACTCCACTCTTCACCCAGTCCACTAATGCAATATTTGTTACAGCAACAGTACAGTTGTCAACGTGCACAAGGATAATTGTTGCATCATTTGTGCTTATCTTGAAGAATATACTATGGTCAACTTCACAATGAGTAAAGCCAAGATTATCTTCGAGGATTTCACAAAGACGCTGATACCAGATTGCTTGAGACCATATAATGTTTTCTTTAAGTAGCAGACACTGTTAGGGAACCACTCAGAGGTGATCACCCTTAAGCTAGTAGATAGTCCTAGAAGCTAGTTTGAGATTCAAGTAAAGTAGATCTACAACACATTGCTAGTATATATACTACACCAGATGATCACATGGGCAGTCACATATACATGGATCAGTAATCACAATTGTCCTAAATATAGATAGAAGGTATCATACCACATGACACAGACAGGAGAAGCAAGGAACAATGGGAATATGATACACAATCTGTTAACAGGCCACTAATAGATTCAGACCCTCAGAACTTACTAAGCATTACCCTAGATGTCCCCTTACAGACACTAAGAGGTTGTTTGGGATCTATGAAACCCAGAGGTTGTTGCATATAGATGACCTCATTTTGGTTGAGTTTTCTATTCAAGTAAGCACCCTTTATGTTGACTTGATGAATTTCAAAATCTTGAGCAGCAGCAATAGCAAGGACAGTTCAGATTGATGTAAGCTTGGCAACTGTTTCAAATATGTCAAAATATCACAAATGGTCACTTACTATTTGTGATAGGTGCTTTGATACTTTAAATAGTTCAAAAATGCGCAGTTAGACAAGTGACAAAAGATGTTGTTAAGTCTGAGGTCTAATCCTCAGACAGAAAGTCCTTATATACAGAATTGTAATGGTCTGTGTACTAGGACAGAGCATCACATGCTACTACCTATTGTTCTACATATGGTAGTGCCTTTGTGCTAGAAATAGTGATAACCTAACCATATGGAGGCTGTCCTAAGAAAAGGACAGATGATTATTTATGAGTAATTAATGAAGTCTATGTGCAAATATTGAGGCCTTCATATCTCCACTGATACTGATCACCTTGAGGTTATTCTAAGCTCATTCTAAGTGGTATGAGGAGGGCTTTTGATGGGCTTAGAACTGAAGCATCGATCATGGCAGTTTCCGAGATATTGGTGATTTAATAAATGGTACTATGGTAGTTACCAATTGATCTGCCTAATATCTCGGCCAATATTGATTGCCTCAAGACATGACTGGCATCTATCGAAAGGTATTTTTAAGGGCTTTCCATAGCCATTGAGACCATGAGAATCATCGAAGAATTGATAGAGATATGGCTGAATGAAATTTGTGACACAAAATAATCAATGCCAGGGACTTGGGAGAAGCCTTGAGCAACAAGTCGAGCCTTGTAATGGACTATGTTTCCAGCTGCATTCTTCTTCACTTTGTAAACCCACTTGGACTCAACAATATTGACATTTTCTGGAGGTTCGACAAGCTCTCAGGTATTTATATTTTTTAATATTATAAGTTCTTTATCCATTACCTGTTTCTATAAATTCCAGTCCTCTCACTTTCTAGCTTCCTTAAGGCTTTGTGGTTCTAAGCTCTTTGTTTTCTCAGTATTGGCTATCAAACACTGAACTTTAGTCCAATCTATCTCTTTAGCAAAACTGATTGCTTTTCCTTCAAGGATATCACAAGCTTTCTGGCTAGTGTTTCAAAGACATTGGAATGATAGGTTCATCTGATATAGTGGGTTTGTTTATATCCTTGGTAATTTCATCAATTGTAGCTGATGGCTGTGTTATGGAGATAGCATATCAACTATAGTAGTCAGCAATGCAATAACGGCTGTTAGGATTTTTGGCATATCACACTGAAGCTTGTAAACAGGTATTTGCTCTCCCTCGAGCCCAGAGTGGTCTTCACTGATAAAACAAAAGTTTTGCTTTACTTTGATAGCACCAGTATCTAAGAAATAAATACAAGATCCATTGCTCTTGTTATTATATCCAATCCACCAGTCTTTTCTTCCATGACCATCTAATTTGTCATTACTAGATTGGTGAACCCATATATTGCTTCCCTATTCTCTCAGGCCACTAAGATCTGGTTTCTTGCCATAGACAAGTTCAAACGATGTTTTCCCTTAGATAGCCTTGGAGCTTGTTCAGTTCATTAACCAAACAACATACAAGACAGCATATGCCCATAGGAATTTTGGAAGACAACTAGCATGCAGTAATGTCCTAGTATGCTCCAGAATACTTTGGTTGAGTTGTTCAGCAATACCATTATGCTGAGATGTATTGTGTGTGGTGAGTTTGATTTGTGTACCTTGAGATTTGAGATAGAACTGAAAATTTGTGGCAATATATTCTCCTCCTTGGTCAGAATGAAGTGTTTTTACCTGATTATTGAACTGAATTTTGCACATTACCTCAAATGTCTTATAAGCCTCAAACACTTCTAATTTGTTTGCTAAGAATTTGACCTGAGTCCATTGGAAGTAGTTGTTAATGAAGCTGACATAAAAACACTAGCCACCTTTTGTCTTTATCCTAGAAGGTTCCCCATACATCGGAGTGAATTTCTTCCCTAAATACCTTGGCTTCTTCACTCTCTCATATTTTTGCAACTGGGATTCATGTTATTTTGCCATAAGCACAGAATTCACAAAAGAACTCCCCAACATTACTACCTTCTAATCTTAAACCAGTAACCAACCCATCAGATACTAATTTTCTTGCTACACTAGCAGGGATATTATCAGGGCAACTGGGCACAAGACTCTAGAAGAATCCTCAGTTGATATTACAGATTGTAATTATGATACAACTCACCTCCAGGAGAATCCTCAGAGATTAGAATAAGGCTTCTGGTATCATATGACAGAAAATACCTATTTAATAATATAATATTCTCTTATTTTATATTATTACTAATTTTTTGCTCCTAAACTCCTGTTGTCTACTCCTATAGGATCATGATATAGACTAGTTACTTGTACTCCTCCTATTCTGGACTTAGTATAAATACTCCAGTAGTTACATCCTAGTTCCTTAGTTCGTAGATTAAAGTCATTTATGTTTTCTCCTTGTTCTATCCTTACTTCTATCAATTTATACCACTCCTCTCCGAAACTTCTGGCAACAATTCAGTCCTTCTGAAATACACAACTACACATGTGACAGCAGATCAAGGCATAGCACATGAGCTGAGGCCAAGGTTGTTCCCCCACTTTTGTTGTCAGCTCCTTTCCACTCCAGAGTAACTCTGCTCCACTCCGGGTCACTCCGCTTCCGCTCTGCATGTCCTTGACAGAATCTACGAACTAACATCGGTCACTATCACACTCAACTACTCCGACTTTACTGTGTTCACTCATTTGCTCTGCTATTCCTGCCCTTCACACTGATTGATGTCTAATTCCATTTATTCAACTATAGTGTCTCCAGCAGGTGTAGTCTCTGGATGCTCCGGAACCACACTACGTTGGAACAAATGAGTTCAGTTTCTAACCCCTCGCCCCCAACTCCTGCATTCCCAACTCCCACTCCAGAGTCAACCGACTAGTTTGACTTCAGATTCTATGTCTTCACAACCAGTTGCTCCTATCATCAAGTCCAATTTTTTCATTTCACAGTCTAACCCATCTGTCTATCCGCCCTCTGCTAATATAGTCAACGTCCTCTGCCATCTGTCCAATATTCTAGGACGACCTCCAGTTGCTCCTCCTGTCAAGGTCCATGTTCTGGATGTCTTTGACGAAACAGACCCGCACCAACTTCACTGTTTTCTCTTCCAATGTCGTCTTTACTTCCACTTCAGACCAACTCTCTTTAAGTCAGATTTTGACAAAATCAATTTTGCAATGAATTATGTGTCCAGAATGGTACAAGACTGGCTTCAGGTAGCATTAGAACAGGAGGATCAAGGCGTTCATCATGTGTAGCTATACTCCTGGTCTTTCTTTGTCAAAGAAATGCACACTTACTTTGGCATTCCAGACATTACTGCAGAAGCAGCTTACTCCTTAGATCACCTCCATATGAATCCTGACGACTAGATTGCAATTTACAATGTTGCTTTCCTCTAGTACTCTGCTCAGTTACAGTGGACAGAGAGTGCTCTCTGTCATAGGTACTATTCTGGACTCCCTGATTGCATTCAGGATATCATTTCCACTTGTGAAGGAGGTAAACCTTCCACCTTCCAGAACTCTATATTCCACAGCCATCTCCATCAACAATCATTTCTGGGAGCGAAAACGTGAGTCCAAAAGGGCTCCACAATGTTCTTTATATCCAGAGTGCACTGATCTTCTGATATCTATGCCACTTGGCAACACACTCCACCTCTGGACATCTCTGACTCTGACTCCAGATTGTTGTCATCTGTCTCTGATTCTGGTTCCATAGTCTCTAAGTCTTCTACTAGTGCTCTGTTCTCCGCTTGTCAGACTAGCTAACTCCAAAGCCGGAATTAAGCCAACTGCTCCTTTATCAGTGCTTGACAAGGAGAACTCGATAGAGTTCTCATTAGATTTTGTACACTATTTATACAAGCAGAGTAACCCTAACCCTGTCCTTTTATCCCGCGCTTCCCTATGAGTCAACTTGCTCTCGTGTGTCCATTATTACAAATTAAAAGAAAAGAAAAGAAAAAGAAAAACAATATTCAAAACTAAAAGAAAAGAAAAAGAAAAAAAAAGAAATATTAAATAATGACTTAGCCGTTTTGCCAAGTCATGACACCGCTCTGCAACAAATCCTATCGTTGGAGCTCTCTAATTCTGATTCTGTTCTGTCTTTCTCGACTTCCAGTTCCATTTCTAGGGTTCTGGAGTCTCCAGTCAAACTTGAGTCGCTAGTAGACTTGCTCTTCGGACTTGGTAGCAGTCTCTCTTTGGAGTCATTGTTCTAGGTCTTCTGTTTCTGCCAACCTGTCTCTGCTTTTGCTTCTTGGTCTCTGTTCCACCTGTTCTTGTTCTGTTCTTAGTCTGGTTCTATTCTCTGTCTTGTCTGGTATTTCAATTTGACTTTTGTTCTTCAATATTCCTCTGGCTATACAACGATAATTATTGTCCAATCCTCTGCTCCAGTCTATATTTCCATGTTATAACCACCTCTGGTGACTTTTCACTCCTGTTTCCCCTAGCTTTGCATAAATCTTCTTGGGCTTCCATGCTACTCCGCTTGTCCTGTCTTGCTTTTTGGTCTAGGATCTATGATATATCTCACTCTGATCTGTTGATTGACTGAATATAATCACAACCTATCCTACCAAATCTGCCTGAAGTACTAGCATCTGTCCTATGTTTCCAACTTTCATTGGTTCACCACTCCGGTGTAGTCAAAATTCTGACCACCACTTCTATTTAACAACTCTGCTCTGGACTCATCAAATCTGTCACTCCAACAACTCTTCTGTAAATTCCAGCCTCCATTGAGCTTCTATGCTCAATCTGGGACCTCCATGTCCACTCTAGGTTTCTGCACCCATCTCTGTCCCACCATCCAAACCATCGCCAATGGACTTTTTCAAAAGTTTGTCTCCATCTGACCTCTGCTCCCTCTGTTTTCCCTTGTTAACCCTCTCCACTGTCTCTGTTTCCTCTCCTTCAGACTCCGGCCAGGAAATTATGTCATCCTCTAGAGTCTTCAACCTCATTCCTGCTATCCTCTCCAGCACATCCGCAACCCTCTGGACCTGGATGACTAACTCGTCCACCTTCCCCAACTTCTCTAACATCTGCTCCTTCCACTCCACATCTGTCCGTTACTTTGTCTTTCTCACTTGTGCCCTCCTCACTTTGCCTTCCTCCGCACTCCATTTATATCAAAAGGCTTACAAGCAGCCTTTGCCCTGGCATAGGGAGAACAGGATGTTGCGTTCCTAAAACTATATTAGCTGATGATTCTATTCCAACAAGATACAAAACTCACAGAAGGTCCTGTAGTAGGCACAGTATGCCAAAATTGGTACACCTCTCGCAGGGATTTTCACCACCCATTGGCTCAATTCCCAACTCCTTTGCCATTGCTTCTCTCTCCCAGCATTGCTCCAAAGTCTCCTGGGGAAGATAACGGACTTGTTTTGGTCAAGGGAGGAAGATCGATCAGATTCATTTCCTCCTTGGACAGAGAAGACGCCAATGGTTCCAGATTCACTTTCCTTAACCAATTTTTTCTCTGCACCTGTATGACCACCGCCTGTCAATCTGCTTCCTAATAGAAGGCATTGTCTGTCTCTTTTTTGTCTCCGCTGTTCCTCTTTTGCCTTTATCTGTCTCTCTGCTTTCTCTTTCTGTTGTCTCTCCTCCTCTACTTGCCTTCTTAGTTCCTCCTCCTCTCTCCTTTTCTTGACTGCCCTCGCCTCTTTTCTTGCTCTCTGCTCTGCCTGTTGTTGCTTCTCTTCCTCCTGAAGCCTTGTTTCTGCCTCTTGTCTTCATTTTATGAGCTGTTTGACCTCCAACAATGATAGCATTCTAGTAGTAGTAGATTAGTTAACTAAGATGGTCCATTTTATACCAACTACAGAGAAAACATTAGCAGAGGGATTAGCAAGGTTGTTTAAAGATAACATGTAAAAACTGCATAGATGTCATGACTTGGCAAAATAGCTAAGTCAATATTTATATTTCTTTTCTTTTCTTTTCTTTCAGATTATCACTAAGGTAGAGCATGGGAAATATCATGTGACAATCACAGAGTCACAAAGATGTGATGTTGGTCACACTGAATCATGTCACAAGTCATGGTCACAGCATATAATGAAATAGTCATATAACAGAAATAACATGAGGACCATGGGAGGATGTTGCACAGCCATCATAGTAAATTGTATAAGTAGTGTAGAAAATCAAACAGGAACTCTATTGAGTTCTTCTTGTCAACTCTGACTTAGAGTGGACTTAAGTCATTGTGGCTAGAGTCTTATAAGTACTCTAAATCTACCATCCATGACCAAAAAGCTACTCCTCCACTACCGACCTTAATACAGGACCAGGTAGAATAGGAGATAGAAAAAATTCTGAACTTACAACAAAGACATGGAAAAAATAAGTACCTTGTCAGATGGAAAGAATACACTTAAGGAGACAACACATGGGAACCTGAAGAAAATTTACAAAATACAGGTGAAAAGCTGCAGAAATATCTTCAGAGTATACCAAAAATAAGATAACTTCTCAACAAAGCTCGAACCAAGAAAGAAGGTAATGTCACAAACTTCATTTGGCTATATCTCCATCAATTCTTCAATGATTCTCACACTCTTAACAGTACCTGAACATTCTTGAAAAGGCCTTTCAATCAATACTAGTTACGTCTCAAGGCAATCAATAATGGCTAAGAGATCAACAGATAACTACCATGGTACTGTTTATTAAACCACTGATATCTCAGAAACCACCATGATTGATGCTTCACTTTTATGCATTAGAGAAGCTCTCTTCATATTGCTCAGAATGAGCCTAAAACAACGCCAAGGCAATTAATATTAGTGGAGATATGAAGACCTCAATGTTTGCACATAAACTTCATTAATTACCTATAGATAGTCATATGTCCTTTTCTTAGAACAAAGGACAGCCTTCATAAGGTTAAGTTATCACATTTTCAAGCATAAAAGCACTACCATATATAGAACAATAGGTAGTAGCATGTGATAATCTGTTCTAGTGCACAGACTATCACAAAAGGTCACTTACTTGTTTTGTGATTGGTTGAAATATAAATTCAAAAGTGCTTATGGGCAGAGTTAGACAAGCGACAAGAGATGTTGTTAAGTCTGAGATCTAATCCTTAGACAGGAAGTCCTTATATACAGAAAAGTGATGGTCTATGCACTAGAACAGAGCATCACATGCTACTACTGATTGTTCTACATATGGTAGTGCCTTTGTGCTAGAAATAGTGATAACCTAACCATATGGAGGCTGTCCTAAGAAAAGGACAAATGATTATCTATGGGTAATTAATAAAGTTTATGTGCAAACATTGAGGCCTTCATATCTCCACTAATATTAATTGCCTCAGTGCTGTTTTAGGCTCATTCTGAGAAGTATGAAGAGGGCTTTTCTGATGCCTAAAAGCGAAGCTTAGATCATGGCAGTTTCCGAGATATTGGTGATTTAATAAATAGTACCATGGTGGTTACTAGTTGATCTGCCTAATATCTTGGCTATCACTGATTGCTTCAAGATGTGACTGGTATTAATTGAAAGGTCTTTTCAAGGGCTTTCAGGTGCCATTGAGACTGTGGAAATACTCAAAGAACTGATGGAGATATAGCCAAATGAAGTTTATGACACAGACTATCACTTTTCTGTATTTAAGGACTGATAGTCTGAGGATTAGACCTCAGACTTAACAACATCTTTTGTCACTATCTAAACTTTGCTTTTTAACCCCTTTTGATTATCAAATCATCAGATTACAAATCAGTAAGTGACCATTTGTGATACTAAGTCACTACAGCACAGGAGCACAGTAGTGTATGAGGCATGCCTCTGAGAGGCACAGTACTAGAGGAGTGGAGATGGAAAACAAAGTGGGAGGTGGTGACTTTCATAGAGTGTAGAGGAATTGAAGCACAAAACAGAATAAAAATAGATACACAATAGTAAGGTAAGGTGATGGTTTGGTTGGATGGTGTAAGGGGCACACTTGGTGAGGCACCCAGTCATACTACAATATAGTAAAGTAGGCGTCTTAAGAAGAAGCGATGGATAGCCCAGGAGCTTCAATCATTGTTGAGGTAAGGTATTCTACCGTACATCACTAGCTACTTATACTAGACTAGCCTGGTCTGTGCACCGGTCGCTATGGCCACTGACATCAGGACAATAATAACTACACTACCAGATATAGCTATGTAGTACTATGATGGAGACCCGAACTAGAGGGAAGAGAACTATAGACTGCAGACTCCGAGGATCCGTGGGAACACTAGATGATATGAACCCTACCAGGTTATCTAAGCGATCTCAGGGTTGTCCCCTTACAGATGGGGGTTGTGGTTGTCACTGAGTACTTCATCTCGTCTGTTTTTTGGAACATAGATCTTACCATTTATGTAGATGATTCTGTTTTCTTCCCATGTTTGTCTATCTTTTTTCTCTAACTGTCTTGTTACTTCTTGTTCCCTTGTTTGGATTTTCTTGATTTGTTTTTGTATTCCTTCTTCCATTACTTGTAGATGTTCTTGTCTAAGTAGTATGATAGGCATTCTATCTTGGTTTGTTATTTGTTGTATCCATAACTCTTCTTTGAGCATCTGAGTATCCTGGTTGTCTTCTTTCATGTCCACTTTCTCTCTTCTAGATAATATGTCTGCTTTCGTGTTTGTCTTCCCTGGAATATGTCGTAGAGTAAAGTCATATTCTTGTAGTTTCAGGTACTATCTTGCTTGTCGACCATTAAGTTTATGTAGTTCTCTGAAGTACTTGAGATTTTCGTGGTCTGTCCATACTTCAAATTTCTCAACTGCATCCAATAGGTATTGTTGCCATTTGTCTAGTACTTCGACTATTGCCAGTAGTTCCTTGTCGTATATTTCGTAGTTTCTTTCTGTGGGTGACATTGTTCTTGATAGGAAAGCGACTGGTTTCCATTTGCCTTCTTGTTCTTGTGAAAGGACTCCTCCAATTGCGTGTCCTGATGCATCTACTTCTACCCTGAATTTTCCTTCTCTTCTGGGTAGGACCAGTACTGGTTGCGTGGTTATCTTTTGTTTCAGTTCTTCAAATGCATTTTGTTCTTCTTCTGTCCATTTCCATTCTCCTTTTCCTTTTAGTCGATTTAATGGTACTGCAATGTGGCTGAAATCTTTGATGAATCGTCGATAGAAGTTTGCAAAGCCTAAGAAGCTTTTGACATCCTTTACTTTTGTTGGTGTCTTCCATTCCTTGATTGCTTTGACCTTTTCTTCTTCCATTTGTACTTCTCCATTTCCGACTCGTACCCCCAGTATGGGTATTTCTGTGGCGTTAAAATCGCATTTTGACTGTTTGAAACATAAATTATGTTTCTCTGCTATTTTGGGGAATCTGATTGTGCGTTCTTCTAGCTCTTTTTCTGTTTTGGCCAGGATTACAAAGTCATCCATGTAGTTTGTGAGGGTTCCTTTGTGTAATAGTGTCATGACTTGGCAAAACAGCTAAGTTATTATTTATATTTCTTTTCTTTTCTTTTTCTTTTTCTTTTTCTTTGGACTTACAAACTACAAAGTAGAGCGTGGGAAAGTATCATGTGACTTTGTCACAATGTCACAATGGTGTGACGGATGGTCACAGATGGTCACAGTCACAAGGTGTCACATGACTAGAGTAACATGAGGACCATGGGAGAATAAGCGCATAGCCACAGTAGTAAAGTGTATAAGTAGGTAGAGAAATGAGCGAGAACTCCATCGAGTTCTC
>Ga0157362_1000812_pt1 | contig 11724 bp, 13 predicted proteins | sample AttlaeALBM3_FD_111480 | JGI IMG/M metagenome (GOLD analysis project Ga0157362, IMG submission 111480) | Fungus gardens microbial communities from leaf cutter ant in Ribeirão Preto, State of São Paulo, Brazil - Atta laevigata ALBM3 | ecosystem: Host-associated > Fungi > Mycelium > Unclassified ... | reverse complement strand
CCGCGAATGCTCCTTATTTGGTACAAATTTCGTCATATTAAACACAGCAACACAATACTATGCAAACACTTTTCAATCAAATCACTTTGCGCGTTTGACACTTGTTGATGGTACAATAAAATGACGTATAATGTTAAATCTTTGTACTTCACACTACATTGGTGCGCCATTTGTTTCTCAACTCGTCATTTCATACTTGTAAATATCAGTCTGATAGCTATTCAATAGATATACGTTTAATTGCGCTTCAATGCGAAGTTCTGCAAGCAACAAAAATGCTGAGGTAGAATCTTTTGAGCGCGACGTCTTCTTGTATACTAATCGCATGTAATAATCGCTGAAGGAAAAATTACATAACAAGAAGATGGCGATACTTGAGATGGTAAGTATGGTATACATGATATGTATTTTGTATGGATCGCGCCTAGTGATGGAGAAGACCAGCGGACTGCCCGGAGGCGGCGGATCGCGCCCGGAAGCGGCGGCGGCCATTGACCCTTCGCCATGTCTTTATCGCGATGCGGACGCAAGTTTCCGCTACATAATTTCCCACTACATAATTTCCCGCATCTGGGACATCCTCGTCCTCCGTATCCCACCCCCCTCGCCTAATGATGCCATTCCCCTCCCTCTTTCTCGTGACGTCACCTCCTCGCCTAGTGACATCACTCCCTCCTCTCCCCGCGGACCTCCCCCCGCGCTGTGGGTCCTCTCCCCTCGCATCTCCCCTCTTCCTCTTCAGACCCGAGTTAGAACCGGCCTACTCTTACTACTATGAAGAGCTCGGAGGATAGAGAAGCATTAGACAAATCAGAGACATAAATATTAAAAATTAAGGGTTCGAGAAAAGAACCTTGGGGAACACTAAAAAGAACAGAGGAGAAAAGAGAAAAAAGATTATATGTAAGAACTCGCTGTGTGTAGTTCGTAAGAAACGAGCAGATTAACGAGAGAGCAGGATAAGAAAGATCACATAACTTGAGTTTGATTAAAAGTAGGTCATTGGTAGGAGATTGTCAACATTATCGAAAGTTTTTGTGAAGTCGATGGAAATAAGGTGACAATTATCGAAATTAGCATGAGACGTCAGAAATATGAAATAATTCCGTCTTCGTGCTGAGATCGACAAAAACCAGACAGATTGGATGGAAGGATATTAAAATTTGAGATAAAGGCATTAAAGTAAAAAAAATTGAGTAGCAGATACACTCAAGCAGCTTTGAGAGAAAAGGGGAAGCGAGATAGGGCAAAAAAATGAAGGAGAAGAAGGATTTTTATTTTTAGGAATGGGAAGAACAATTAAATGTTTCCAAAAAGGAGGGAAAGGTACTGTGAGAAAGGAAGAAATTTAACATATAGAGAAAAGGATCAAGAGATAGGCACAGTAGAAGCATGCGATCGGAAAGATCCAGAGGAAGTCAAGCGAATGCGCTTAAAAATATTGTAGAGATCATTGGGAATGATTGGAGCAAAGTTGAAGATCGAGGAAACGTGAGAAGAGGAGGAAAGAAGATGAGTAAAAAAGTTAGAGGAATAAAACGAAGAAGGTAGAGTATTAAGAAAATTATTATTCAAGAGAGAAAGATTTCTATGGTAAGGTGCAGAAATATAGAAACAGAGGAGTGTGCATCGCCAAGGGCATGGAGATTTCTCCAGAATTGTAGCGAAGAATTAGTTATAAGAGAGATAGAGAGGAAGGACTTTTTCTTACAACGAACAGTAATATTCATATCATATCATATTGATATCATCATCCCGCAAACTCTTCCGCTATCAGTCCGCAGGAGACTGAGATTGCCTGTATCTAAGAAGGGCACATTTCTTCAGTTCAATGAGTTGAACTGCACCATTCAGCCACGGCGCAAGAGGACGAGAAACACGCCTACAAATAATCGGGGCGTCAGTGAAAAATTTCAATAAGAGAGGCAATAAAGAGAGACCATCTCATCAACGGCGCCGCATATAAAGGGGACCAGTCAATTAGTCCCAACTCATACTCGATGTCCTCAGGCCTGATTGCATGAATGTTATGCAAGAAAGACACATGACTAGGATAATGTGATCGTGGAATAGCCAACGTTGTGTGTATGGTAAGATGATTACTCACACTGATCATATCGCTGACTCCGCACTCAACTACATTGATAGTCGACGAGATAAAACTAAGAATCAAGGTTTCCGAATTAAATGTTAAACGAGTTGGAGTATCAATCAATTGCCTAAGAGAAAATAGTGACACGATATCGAATAATAGTTTGGCGTTATAATCAATTTGACCGAGCATATCGACATTGAAATCGCCCAGACACAGGATCGCGTTGATTATACATGCCGCACAGAATAGGCATGACTCTATAAAATGCAAGTCAGAAAATGGTACACCAGAAAAGCGATATGCGCAGACGACCTCCATTCGATCGCGAGCAAGATGGAGAGACTCAGAAAAATGTTAGTGAGAGTACCGGCGAGATGCTCAAGCTGATCAGGGAGAATTAGAGAGACTCAACGAGCAATTTTATGCTGAGCAAAGAAATTATGGATTTAGTTGGAGTAGACAAGAAGGAGTTAACTGCAAAAAGAGCCGATGAGACATCAGAAGACATCTGAAAAGAATGACACCGCATTCCGTCATTTTCGTCAGGTAGAGGTGAGATAAAAGGCGATGAGAAGGCAGCAGCAAGTCCAAGAGGCAACAACTCACTCCCAATTGAAAACAGGAACGCAATCATCGGAGAGGCACAAATTATTATCAATGCCACAGAAAGCGCTTACGCGAAATAAAACATTTACATTTAGTACACGTCGACTGATTCATGCTAAAGTACACGAAATTAGACACAGTATAAGAGAACATGTTTACGCGACAGTAGATACAATATAAGAGAATATGTTTAGGATCGCACAATAAAGGTACACAGCAAATACAATAACAAAATAATTATTTACATCTGTGCCTATCTTTAAACAAAGACAGAAGCGAATGACGAACAAACAATATAACGACTAGATGAACATAAAATTATTATGTGACTATAGAAATTATTACATTTTTACACAATGATAAAATATTACAAGAATGTAATGAAAAGCATACAACTAATGTGGTACAAACGCACTAATAAAGTAACGAAACGCAGAAAGATCGCATCACTCACAGAAATACATTCTGCTCGCCGACCAGTATTCGCGAAAACGTGAAAAGCAAGGTTGGGTAGTAACTAGTTAAAATGTTAATAATTAAAAAAAAATTTTAATTTTAAAACATTTTAATTTTATTTCTTTTTTAACTAAATTGACTAAATTAAGTTAAAAGTTATTCTTTTAACTTAACTTAGTCAATTTTAAATGCATTAATTTACTTAGTTACTTTTAAACTTTAATTTATTGACTTTTTTTTAATTAAAAATTGTTCTACTTCTCTTAATGCTAATATATTTTTTTTATAAAGTCTTAAACATTAGAGAAATTAATTTAGAAAAAGTTCAATGATTTTATGATAAGAAATATTATATATAATAATAATCATATCATATATTAGCGAGTTTTTATTGATTGGCTAGATTTTGTCAATTCCCGCTTATATTTGAATCATACTAATTTTAGATAATGTTACATTTCAGCAACATAAATATGAAATAAGCCTTAGATAAAGAATTATTGTAGAACTGCATATCCATTTCCTAAATTTTTACATTTATCTTTGTAACAAATTTATATTTAGTCGATGTAGTCGTAAACATGAACAGTCGTTTTAGAAGTTAAAAAAAGAAATGATTAGAAAGATTAGATAAAAGTTAAAGAAAAAGAAATAATGCAAACATTACTTTTCTCTCTTGCAAGATTCTACAAAAGAGAGTCACATTTTAAATAAATTATTATATTAGAATATAGATTGTTAAGATAAATTTAATTTTATATTCACATGTAAGTTATATATATAATATATAAGTAACTTACATGTAAATATAAAATTAAATTTATCTAATAATCTGTATTTATAAGTGTAAATTAAATTTATTTAATAATCTATATTTGTAAACTGACTTTAAAGTAATGTCATTATAAGAAAAATTAGGACATTCTAATTCCAAAAATAATTTTTTTTATTAATTTTTTTTAAACTTAAATTAATTCAATCTTAACTTTTACTAAGTTAATTCTTTATTCCTTCTTTTACTTTTAATTTAATTTTATTAATTTTATAAGCCATTAATTTTAGTTTAATTTAGTTTAAAAAAAAATATTAACTTACCCAACCCTGATTAAAAATAAAAAATTAGAAGATAAAAACTGAGGTGTTGCAATCAGCAACGACTATAATAAAACAAAAAATGTTCAGCGAGCTAAGAAGTAAAGGCAGCACTTTTCATAAAAAAGAACGCAGAAATTAAGCAAGAAGACAAAATCAGAGCCGAGATGTTGACAATATAAAGTGTTACACGAGACTCCTCAAAATCTTCAAGGAAAAACACCCACTTTACGACCCACAATGTCCTTTTTCTTCATGGTTGCGTGAATACCTTACAGTCTGTTACTATGATGAATGAGATCCGATTATAAATATACGTTAAACTTTTTTAACGCTTTAACAATCGCTAATACCTCTAACTTATAGCTATTATATTCACTATATAGCTATATATCGAATCGTTCGATCTTCATTATCACGAAAGCTCACTGTAAGTATAGAGTCAAATCTGAGAGCTGATGCGCGGTATGCAGTTCTGTCTCCGCAGTAGAATAATATAGGCGTAATATAGGTCGCTAAGAGATTGTTTTAACTGATTAAACGCGTGTTTCTTTCCGAAATGAAACTAGTAGTAAGTAAGTAGCTACGGGTCGTCAAAACAAACTCGCTCCACTCTACCTCCGGCGCCGAAGGCGTAGCCCAAACGGTTCTGTCTGAAATGGCATACTCGGATTAGTTGGTGATGAAGAGTGAAAAGTAATGAGATAATTAAACGGCGTATTCTGATTGGCTCGGTCCATAGCTTCCCAAGCGATGATTGGCACGGTCCGCAGATGTCCACACGATGCATAATGGGCTAGGAATTCCAAAAAATGATCAAAATGTTGATGGATTTGTATTGAAATTCGGTATGATACTTACGGTTTTTAGAGTCATTGATATCGAATCTGATGTCAAAGCAAAAAATTCAAAATGGTGGATTCACAATATGGCTATAATTGTGAAATTTTTACGGATTTGCGTGAAACTCAGTGCTTAGGAGTTGTTGTTAATAATAATTTCAATTAAAACAAATTTATATTAAAACAAAAAATTTTTAATGGCCCAATATAGCGAACCTAAACTTTAGAATTAGCAGAATTTATGTGAAAATTGTTTTCCGTGGAATCTAGCATTTTTTCAGCCATGCGGAGCTCGGACCGCCATACGGCCAAATGGCCTTGAACGCGTCAGCGTTATCTCATCACATCACCGCGCGACGCATCTCTACTCAGTGTGTGACGGCGCGTAATCACGCATTCGAATACACTGTGCTACAACGTCCGAGTATGATGTACCCCGGTGCCGAAACACATAACATCGAGGATGACAATTCATATCGAGCTTGGATCGCCAGTTCACTTGCGTTTTGTCTCAGATCTATATAAATCGAGTCAGTCGAGACGTTCTATGTGACGCCTGTTACAGTGCAGCACCATCAGATGTGAGAACGGGACACTATCGCACCGCCCGTCATTATCTATATATCGAGCTATCACATCGCCTCGACTTGCTCTCGGTGCTCACGGTCTCTTTTCTCCGTGCGGCCGGCTGCGAACCTGCGATACCTGCACCGATGTATGTGCGCGATTCGTAGTTTATTTAATCGACACGGGTGAACAACCATGGAACAGCAACGAATCTATAATTGTCACTATCTCGCAGATATTTTTCATCAATCAACGCGATCAAGCCTGTCGAGGTAATAACCGGTAACAGCGGTGGGATGCGGTAAAGCGGACTCCGCGAATCTTCCGCCGCTACGTTTCAAAATTCATGATGTCCCATCCGATAAGCTAATATAAAACCTTAGACTAAATACGGTTCGGCGCATTACATTTGTCTGTAGTCTGCATCGTGAAAATATTCATAAATGAATCATAATTCATGAGTTAAGAGCCGAGTACTCCACTTCGCAAATAATGACCCATGAAAAGGAAAGAGATGAAATCGCGAATCCGAAGGCGAAGCTAATGAGAATGAATTGGAAACTGTGTCAGGCCTTGACCAAACGGAAAGAACGCTTAAGGAATTAGAGGGCAGCGATAGAAATGAAACGTACTGAAATACATAAGGAGCGTGAGACCCTATCACGAGATATCGCGAAGCGCTCGACAGAGAAAAAGAAGACGCGCCGAGATGCACAGGAATGGTGATGCTTTCGCAACGAAGAAACGCTATGCGAATTAGCCGCTCTCCGCCGGAAATTCGCTGAAAGGAACTCCAGACAGCCTATACTTGCCCGCAGGTCAGCGATTCTTTGAAAGCCAAGAATCTCATTCGTTAAATGGTTCCACAACCGACCTCGCCCCAAGCCCGCGAATCTCATTTCGCGAGCTGACGATGTGCCATGATTCGGGTATAATATTCCCCTTCCACAGTTCATGCGCGTGCCGCTGAGCGCGGGAAATAGTGCCTCCACATTACGAGAAACCGTTAACGAAATTATTAATTAATAAACACCGTGGGCATACAGCGCCGTGGAGGACGAGCCTTGCGACATCATCACATACCTAATCGACCTATTAAATGGTTGTTTTGGATTGCCGAGAACCTTAGTGTCATGGTGAGTTCAGCGCGGTTTATTTGCGAGCATATGTTCGATTATATAGGCTGCGTAAAGGAGTTTACCAGATATGTAAATATGAAACCGGAATTTACCAATAGATGGCTATAGTTGTCAATGTAATTGCCGTCAGATGGCGCCATTTTCTTGTTCTGACATCTGACAAAGATTTTCAACTCACAACAATATAAGTTTCAAACACAACAGTATAGTTAATATAGTAATAGCGTTGAACATGTCGAATTTTGCCTGGAAATTACGATTTGCGGATAGCATTGATTTTCTGTTATCATTTGAAGAAAACTGCTGCAGAATCGCATCGAATGCTTGTCAAAGCTTACGGTGAGCATACTCTTGTAAATCACAATGCTTTGAGTAGTTTAAAAAATTCAAAAGTGGCGATTTTGACGTGAGAAACGAAGAACGTGGAAAACTACCGAAAAAGTTTGAAGACAGCGAATTGCAAACATTGTTGGAGGATGACGCTCAAACTCAACAACAACTCGCGATTCAATTGAATGTGACACGAGAAGCCGTCTTCATACGTTTGAAATCCATGGGAAAAATCCAGAAGATGGGAAAATGGATTCCACATGAACTGAAAGAAAGACAGCAAGAAAACCGAAAAACCACTTGCGAAATGCTGCTCGCCAGGTACAAAAGAAAATCATTTCTCCATCGAATTGTGACTGGCGATGAAAAGTGGATATATTTTGAGAATCCTAAGGGTAAAAGATCATAGGTAACTCCAGGCGAACCATCGACATCGACTGCAAGGCCAAATCGCTATGGACGAAAGACAATGCTCTGTGTTTGGTTTGGGATCAGAAAGGTGTGATCTATTATGAGCTGCTAAAACCTGGCGAAACTATTAATACTAAATGCTACCGACAACAAATGATCAATTAGAATCAAGCTTTGTGTGAAAAACGACCGGAATATCAAAAAAGGCAACACACAAAATGATTTTGCTTCATGATAATGCACTATCAAACATAGCAAAACTGGTCAAGGAAATGATTGAGGCATTTGGTTGGGAAATACTTTCGCATGCGGCTTACTCACCAGACTTGGCTCCGTCCGATTACCACTTATTTGCATCGATGGGACACGCACTTGCTCAGCAACGCTTCACTTCTTACGAAGATGTACGAAAATGACTAGATGACTGGTTTGGCTCAAAAGAGCAACAATTTTTTTGCGTGGCATCCACAAATTGTCAAACAGGTGGAAAAAATGTATAGTTACCGATGGGAAATACTTCGAATAAAATATTCATGCAATAAACGTTTTCTATTAAAAAATTCCGGTTTCATATTTACATATCTGGTATTGTTCAACATAGTTATTAGCAGGTTTAAAAAAATTTAAAGTGCAATTTTTGTATTGTTTTATTTCTACATTGATAAATATTTCTTGTGTCATTTCAGTCTTTAACATTTGATGGCAACAAGAATAAAATAATCCTTACAATAGTTGCAGATTTCCGCGTTCTTTTGCCTCCTTCTTCGAAGCTACCGTGGCGGAATCGAGCGCTTCTATCTCCGGTTGTGCTGGGATGAATTTTTGCTCGGGCGTTTGTCAATTCGCGGTCAGGGTATAATCTTTGGTCCGCGATCCTGTCGTTGGGGCTGCGGCAGCAACAGGCTGGTCACTGAGCTCCAGGGAGTGCTTAATATGTGAATGCTCCATCCATAAATAAAAGAGTATAGCCATGGATAATGATGTCCATTACGAGCTTTATCTGCCGGATTCTGATGAAGATAGAGTCATGATTCCGGCGCTTGCTGAGCCGAAGATCACGAAACCTTGCCAGAGTCTTTGTCCTATACTCTCGGCTATTCTATTAAGGGTTTGCTCGTTCAAAAGATTTGTTATAGAAACGCTTTCTGATGGTATTGTCTCATTGCGCCGCTATCGTATTCAGCTGAGGGTCGCTCCGCGGGGAATATAAGGCCTCTCCCCGGGATAGATCTTCGTCCGTGTAGAATCCACTGGTTGCTAGGGCGTCAGGACTTCCACGATGGTCGAATGAGAAGTTGGATCGTTGGTGGAGTTTTCTATCGGCCGGTTCGTTATTCAGAAGTTCCATTCTATCCGGTACATCGCCGGAATTAGACCGCATTACAGTCACAGAGTATGCATTTGCGAGTAATGATGCGTGAGCGCGGAAGGAAGAATATCGATGCGTTCCTAAACGTCACTGAAAGTTCACCATAATATGTGTCCGTATGTCTGAGCCTGCATTCCACCGGCAAGCATTTGATCAAGTGGATCACCTCGCCGGTCATAACTGCCGTATATCTAGGAGAATTCAGAATTTGTTCCAGTAAGCCATCTCGTCTGGCGCGATGTTTGAATGAAAGGACGTTTCGAAGAGTCTGCTGCTCCAAGGCGCACTTTTGCTCCATGACGTCGCGATAGAGGTGGATAAGTTGCCTTTCAATTTGTTTCTCCACGTAGATGAATTTAGAATTCATGTACGTGAAGATGTCTAAGTTATTTATTGACTTGCGATCGCGTCTTAAATGTCCGTCCTCGTTGAGATTCCAAAATTAGTAACTTCGGGTGTTCTGTTCGATAAAGGCGGTCTACAGAGGCCTGTTTCATCGGTTTTGGTTGGTGGTAGAGCGAATGTCGTGTCCTGTGTGGTCACCGTGTAGATTACCGATGTTGAATTGAGTGCGGAAGACAGCTTGTTGGCCATCCCTTCATACAGCACATCGTATCAGTCGAAACAACAGTGGTCGATCGGAGTTGCTTCCAGTAGGTTTCTGTTCTGCGATTCTGCAGCGTACTCCTGACGGCAGAATTATTTCGTTGACAGATCTTTTGAGTGCTAGTCTCGAACGATTTCGTTATGATTTTAACCAAGACTTGTATGACGACCCAGGTAATCCCAGATAATTATCTATGTACGCCGCGCCATGGCCTTCCGCCCACGCTTGTTGCTCCTGCCAGTGTGATACTTCTCCAATCTGTCGCATTCCTCCGGATTTGATCGACGATGGTGGATATAACGATGGAGCCAGTTTCGTAAAGTTTTTGACAAGTATCAGTTTCTAATTCGTACTAATTCTAATGCACGTACTTCTTTTGTTGTCTGCTAACAATAGAAATATGCGAATGTATTCCACAGTAATAGACTGTTCGGTCGATCTCCACCTTGCACTGGATGACTTCTAACCGGTCGTAATCTGATACCTGCAATAGTTGCAAGTACACCTCCTCCTGATTAGGTTCGATATCTTCAATGTTGCAATATCGAAGAGCAAGAGAGTGGTTATCTCGCCTCCGCAGTCGTATCCCATCAGTCCGACCGCGATCATGGGCAACAATAGAATCGCGGCGACGCATACAAGATGTATATTTAGGTCGATATTCGGCGCTAGGATTCGTTTGCTAATATTCCGGACTATTCCGGAGAGGGCTATCCCGTTACAACTTCCGAATGACCCTGAAAGGGAGGTAATCTTATAAGTGGGACGATGTCCTTAACAATTTTTAGTTTATCAGTATGTACAATGCGTTTCTTATTACTATTTATTTCTATCTGGACATTATTATTATCTAATATTTTACTTATTTTATATGGACCCGCGTATTGATCGCTTAACTTATTTCTAAATGGTTCTTTTAACAAATATACGGAATTGCCCGTTGACCTTGCGGTCTTGTTTTACGGTCGTAATTAATCTTATATTTATGCTTTGCTTGAATTAGATTTTCTCATGCAAATGGCTTAACAATCCTCTTATCGAATAAGTTCATAAGATATCGATGTTTCGCTGATCATTGCGTTCAGAAGGGGATTGTTTGATGGAGTTGCCGCTAATTTCCCGAATACCAACTCATGTGGCGTATAACACGTACCCTCGTGGACGCTGATATTGTAAGAAAAAGTAAAGTCCAAATACTCGTTCCAATTATTCTTTGTCGCGAATTGTTTTAGATATTCCCATAGAACTTGATGGGACCTCTCGACTGATCCATTCGATTGCAGTCTATAGGCAGTTGTTCTGCATTGTTCAATGCGAAATTTTCGCGCAGCCATCTTCTACTAGTAAAGTTGGTTCCCTGGTCTATAAGAATCACCTTAGGGGCCCCGAAGGTACAGATAAATCTGTTAACGAACGCATCGGCTACGCAAGTGGCGGTGGATTGAATCAAAGATATAGCTAGCGAATATTTTGTCAACAAATCTTAGATCATTATGACGTTCTTCGTCGTGAGCCCATAATGTCCATTGCGATTTTCTCAAAAGCGGTGTCGATCATTATCATTGGTTGTCTAGTTTTCAACCTTACTAATTTCTTTAGTTGACAATTCCTACAGTTGTTTATGCAATTTTGGATGTCCTTCTTCATCCTGGATCATCGATATCGATTCTTAATTTGAGCATTTTGAGAATTTTGGTGATTCCCTTATGGCCATCCATCGCGGATATATGATTCTCTGAAATAATACTAAATCGTTCCGCTTTCGGGGGCGTAGTAATCTCATTGGTACACATGTTAATTTAATAGATATATCGCGGAACTCGCGGGTGAGTAGATTCCAATTCGTGTCCCATGGGAGATCAACTATGGGCCTCTTTGAAATTGAAAATGATTTAAGTTGCAGTTCTTGCGTGATTTCAAAGAGGCAACCAATTGTTTTTTTCAAGTATTCTATTTGTAGCCGCGCGGAAACACGGTTCCTTGTTACAAGGGAAATTATATAATTTTCTCGTAATTTCCTAATAATCGCACGCCTCACCATGGCGTCTTCTATTTCGGGCAATTCGTTCGTATATTGTATTAATTTTGCGCCTGTATTTCCAAGAAGATCATCGGATGTGAACAAACACTACTATGATATCATTACAATGCTCGCTGCTATCGCGGGTCTCTATCACTTTAATCCGGTTTATTCCATCGATTTGTTTGTT
>Ga0157362_1000810_pt1 | contig 11725 bp, 7 predicted proteins | sample AttlaeALBM3_FD_111480 | JGI IMG/M metagenome (GOLD analysis project Ga0157362, IMG submission 111480) | Fungus gardens microbial communities from leaf cutter ant in Ribeirão Preto, State of São Paulo, Brazil - Atta laevigata ALBM3 | ecosystem: Host-associated > Fungi > Mycelium > Unclassified ... | reverse complement strand
TTGATCTTCTGATTGACGTCCAGCGTGCCGCGGTAATAGCTACCAGAACCGCCAGAAAACTCGGCGTTGTAGTGGTTTTTCAGACCGGGCGTCTTGGTGACCATGTTGATGGCGCCGCCCGTCGTACCGTTGCCGAACACTTCGGAAGACGGCCCCTTGATGACCGAGACGGTCTCGAAATTGAACGCATCGCGTGAATAGACGCCGAAATCCCGCAGACCATCTTCGTAAATGTCATTCTGGGCCTGAAAACCGCGGATCAGGAACTGATCGCCGTTCATGCCACCTGCACCCTCACCGATGGACGTCGTCACACCCGGTACATTCCGCAGAGCCTCATCGAGGGATTTCACATTCTGCTGCTGCATCAGAGCCTGCGGCACCACATTGATGTTCTGCGGCGTGTGCATCACGTCCTGCGGCATCCGCGACAAACCGGTGGAATTATGCATGGTGTTGAAGCCATGCCCCTGCACCGTCAGGTATTCCGCATCGACACCATCAAGGCTCTGCGTCCTGTTCAGGGATTTTGCCGTAGAACGCGCTTTGGGGTCCGGTTTCTCATCCTTTTTGACGGGATCCGCCGCATAGCCCTGTGAAGACATCAGCAGCGTTCCCGCAACTGACAGCGAAGTGATATGCGCACGTAGCGAACCGGTCATCGAGGGCCTCTTGGTTACAGAAATATCTGTTTGTGTTACAGAGGCCAATATTAGAAATAAGAATCATTCGCAACAAATTTCTGAATGAATGCCTTTCCTTTTCCCAGAAAAACGCTTTTCCGGTTCAAAAACTGTCCAAAAATACATCAGGCTCCCCACCCCAGACATAAAGGGTGACGAGCCTGTCGGGTCTCTTCAGAGTTTTGCAGGCGTCAGAGCGTAATGCCGAGCTGGCCCTGGAAATACAGCAAAGGTGCGCGGTTTTCGTCGAGTTCCAGCGAGACCGGACGCGCCATGAACAGGGCATGCGTGCCGCCCTGGAACGTCTCAACCAGTTCGCAGTGCATCTTGACCAATGAATCGCGGACGAAAGCCGTGCCGTCCGCCGCGCGTTCGATCACATCCGACCCGAACTTGTCGGCCGCGCGGCTGGCGAACAGCATCGCCACATCCTTGTGGTCGTTGCCCAGAATGCTGAGGCCGAACACCCCGGCTTCCGCAATCGCGCGATAGGTCGCGCTGGCACGGTTAAGACAGATCAGCAGCAGCAGCGGATCAAGGGACACGGAAGTCAGGGCACTGATGGTCGCGCCCTGTTCGCCTTCGCTGCCTTTGGCGGTCACCACGGCCACACCCGTGGCGAAGTGGGACATGGCTTTGCGGAAATCGCTATCGTTCGGAGTCGTCATAACAACGTCCTTGCCATAATCCGACGCCGAACGCACCTCCCCTTCAGAATCCCAGTGTCATGTCCGCTCCAAACAGGATGCGCCCCATATGATGCCCGTCATCGAACGGACGCGTGCCGTTAAGCGCACGATCAAAGCGCAGCTCCGGCCGGAACTGAAGCAGCTTGACATGATGCCCCACATCCGGCCGCCACACGGTATTGAGCGTCAGCGCGCCATAAGTCGTGGCAGGAGCGGATTCCGAACGCGTCGGATTGCCGAGCATGGCCTGCGCATAGCCTTCATTCTCCGCAAAGCTCGCCACGAAACTCCCGGTATTATCCCGGTACAACTCAGCCCGCGCATTGACAGTCAGGTTCGGGTGAATGTGCCACCCGCCCCAGACGACCGCGCTGTATGTATCGGCATGCAGGCCTTCGTCATGAAGCTGGTTCAGCTCCGCCGTGACGCTCCATTTTTTCGAGAACGCCCAGGTCCCGTTCAGATCGTTCCAGTACCGCATGGCACCATTCGCCCTTGCCCCAAGAGAGCGCACAGCATTCTCCGGCCCGACCCGCAGCAGATAGGTGAAGGACAAATGCCCGTCCGCCAGAGTGTTGCCTGTGACACCAATATAACCAGCCGGACGGCCATTATTGTCACCGCGCCCGAACGACGTCTGGTTGCCGGTATCCGCACCGAACTGGAGATCGAAATGATCGTCCAGATGAAGCTGGAACATGGCGCCGACATGCTCAAATGGCGTGGAATATTCAGTCGTATAAGCCAGCGTATAGAAGGCACGGGTCGAGGGATCGAGCGCCTCCACCCCCATGGGGGAGGTCAGGATACCGATCTGCCCGTCCAGCCCTTTGGCCGTAAACCAGGGCATGTGAATCGCGACATTCGCGAAAACCGGCATGGCCTGATAGCGGCCGTTGATCCAGCGGTCTGAAACGCCTGCGATCGTGTAGCTCCGTGCATCGGAGCCATAAAGCATCCGCAGGTTCATCCCCAGCCCGTACCCGCCGCCGATCGGATCGACTGGCTTGGTGAGCGTGAAGGTGAGCTGATTCAGCGTCGCCTGATCGGCATAGGGGGAGAGGAGTTGGCCAAAATTAAGGTTACTGGCGGGATGGCTGGAACTACCCATCACCCCGCCCTCGATCTGCGCACCAAAGGAAACGTCAGAAAACCACTCATCCGTCCAGGCCTTGCCTTGCCCGGGTGCGGTCTGCTCCCCCACGGTCTGGGCGCCAGCAGCGGAGACTCCGAGCTCCGCAAGAACCGCCAGTATCGCCCCTAAACCCCGACTGAAACGCTGCCTCATGCCATCCACCTTCCGGTTGCATGAGGCATGCCCATAACACAGGCCCTGTTTTTTACTTAATGTTGCTAAACAGGAATATTCATCAGAATTTCGCCGTATTTGGGTCAGCGCCCATCCGGCCATCCCTGCGATCCATCTGACCGATGACCTGCATGTCGTCCGTATCCAACACAAAGCCGAACACATCCAGGTTTTCCGCCAGACGCTTTGGATTGACCGATTTCGGAATGACGATCAGTCCGCTCTGAATATGCCAGCGGATCACGACTTGAGCCGGAGTGCGGCTGTGCTTCTCGGCGATCTTCCCGATCCGCTCATTGCCCAGAACCTGCCCCTTGCCTAGCGGACGCCAAGCCTCGGTGCGGATGTTGTGCTTCTCGTGGAATTCCCGCAGGGCGCGCTGCTGGAAATCGGGATGCAATTCGATCTGGTTGACGACCGGCACAACACCCGTGGCATCCATGATCCGTTCCAGGTGTTCCGGCTCGAAATTGGACACGCCGATGGACTTCACGCGGCCGGATTTCTTCAGCTCGACCAGCGCCTTCCAAGTCTCGACATACTGCCCCTGAGCCGGCATCGGCCAGTGGATCAGATACAGGTCCAGCACCAGACGGCGCAGCAGACGCGCACTTTCCTCATAAGCCCGCAGGGTACTGTCATAACCCTGCTCGTCATTCCAGAGCTTGGTCGTCAGGAAGACGTCCGGATGGTTTTCCAGACCTTTGCCAACACCTTCCTCATTCTTGTACAAACGCGCCGTATCGACAGACCGGTAACCGAGCTTCACGGCTTCCTTCACGACCTCGGCCGTTTCATCCGGAGGTGTCTGCCACACACCCAGCCCAATCTGGGGCATGGTGTGACCGTCATGAAAAGAAATCACGGTCTGGGCCTCGGCGGATGGAACCTGTGATGACATGTCTGCCTCCCTACAAAAATGAAAACTCCGAGCACAAAGCCTGCTGACCGACCAACGCCTGCGTCGAAGAAGGGGTTCAGTCCCCTTTCAGCAGAACTGCCAATTTCAGGCTGAATGCTGCAACCGTGAACGGCTTGACCAGCAGCGCGCAACCCGGCGCCAGGGCCTGATCGCCCAGAACGCTCTGCTCGGCATAGCCCGTGATGAACAGCACCTTCAGCTCAGGCCAGCGTTTCAGCATCTGCTCGCCCAACTCCCGGCCGTTCATGCCACCCGGCATCCCAATATCACTGATGAGAACCGTAGGCGGCCCTCCCTCCGCCACCTGCACCTCAGCCGACGGCCCATCGAACGCCGTCAGCACGATCCCGCCCAGATCCGTCACCATGTCCGACACGATCATCCGCACAGCCTCTTCGTCATCCACGACGAGGACGCGCTGCCCCTCCAGAAGGCGAGGCTGGGGCGCAACAGGCAAAGACGGCGGTTCGGAACGGATGGTTTCCTGCCCCTGATAGCGCGGCAGCCAGAGCGAAACGACTGTCCCCTGCCCCGGCGTGGAGTGGATCTCCACCTGCCCCCCTGACTGCTGGGTAAATCCGTAGATCATACTCAACCCCAGCCCTGTCCCTTCCCCCAGCGGCTTGGTCGTGAAGAATGGGTCAAAGACACGCTGCACGATCTCGGGCGGCATACCGCAGCCTTCATCCTGCACAGTTAGGACAACATAATCCCCGTCCCGGATGGACATATCTGAGGCAGCATCAGCAGTCAGAACCCTGTTGGCACTCTCAATCTGCAGCATCGTCCCGCGGTCATGCAGGGCATCACGGGCATTGATACACAGGTTCAGGATAGCGTTCTCAAGCTGATTCGCATCCACTCGCGTCAACCACAGGCCTGGCTGCAGATCGAAAACGAGCTCTATGCCCGGCCCGACCGTCCCCCGCAGCAGACTTTCCAACCCGCGCACGAGCGCATTCATGTCCGTGGGTGTAGGATCCAAGGTCTGCCGCCGCGAGAATGCGAGAAGACGATGGGTCAGCGACGCAGCCCGGCGGACCGCATCCTGCGAGGCCGCGATGTAACGCCCCAGCCCGTCTGTCCGTCCCTGCGCCAGACGCAGCCCGATCAGTTCCAGACCGCCCCCGATCCCCGCGAGCAGATTGTTGAAATCATGTGCCAGACCACCCGTGAGCTGCCCGACGGCCTCCATTTTCTGCGCCTGACGGAGCTGCTCTTCCAGTTCGTTGCGCTCGGTCAGGTCACGCCCAACTGCATAGATCGCATCGCCCTCGTCGTTGCAGCTCCAGTTATAGATCCGCCAGCTGCCGTCGGAGCGCCGCATCCGGGCATCCAGCCCTGCCGCCGGCCAGGGCGTCCCCGTCAGCAGACGCTCGAACGTCTCCAGCAGCTCGCGCCTGTCATCGGGATGGCACAGCGCATCCAGCCGCAGCCCGGCGAGTTCCTCGGTCCTGTAGCCCTGCATCTCTTCCCAGCTCGGACTGACCGCAACGTAATAGCCGCGCCGATCGATGATGACGAACAGGTCGCGTGCAATGTTCCACAGCCGGTCGCGCTCGCGGGTCCGTTGCAGAATCCGCTCTTCGAGCATGACGTTGAGGTCGCGGATCTGCTGCTGCGTACGGGCCTGCCGCATGGACGCATGGGTGCGATCCGCCACGGCGCGGGTGAAGACGATTTCCTCGTCCGTCCAGGTATGGGGCGCATCGTGACAGACAAACATCAAGCCAACGAAACGCCCGAACTTGAAGATCGGGACGCAGAGGATCGCCACAATACCATCGGCGTCATAGCGGGCATCGTAACCTGCCGTCAGGGCGTCAGTATGGACATCGGCGATAGCCACGGGCTCGCCCCGGCCCAGGATCGGCCTGAACTCGCCATAATCCGCGAACATCCGCATGCCCACCAGCGGTCGTGTGACCTCCGGTGCGCCACCAACAGTCATGCCGGTCCAGTCATCATTGACGACGCCATATCCCGCGCCACTTGCATCCAGTTCACGACAGATGATGTGGGCCGCAACTTCTTCCATCATGCCTGTATCATCCAGCGCGCGGAGCTGATCGCCCAGTTCGACGAGCGCGGCCTGACGAAGAGCCTGGCGCTTGCTCCGGTCGATGTCGAAGACAATGCCGGGGAAGCGGGCCACGCGGCCTTCGTCCCCCAGATCGCAACGTCCATTCCCCTCGAACCAGCGTTGCCCTTCCGGTGTCTCGACCCGAAACTCGAAACGGCATTTCCCGCCCCGCCGCGTCGCCGCCGTAACGGCCTGCACCACCGCGAACCGGTCCCTTGGGTCCACGGAGTCATAAATCACGTTCGGCATGACGCCTTCGCGCAGGCAGGCCGGGTCCAGCCCGAGCGTCTGTGCCAGCCGCACATCACCTGTCATGCGCGAGGCGCTGTCATCCCACATCCATGTTCCAGCGATAGCACCGGCTTCAAGCGCAAGCTGGAGCCGCTCGGCGGACTGATTGGCTTCCGTGAGATCACGGCCAATCGCCAGCAGACGCTGAACATCACCTTCCTCCCCGAAAACCGGCGTCACAGCCACGTCCCAGAAACGGCGTTGCCCTTTCATGGTGATGGCATAACCCTGAAAGCGCGCCGTCTCACCCTCAAGCGCAGCCTGCACCGCCAGAGCCGCCCGGCGACGCGACTGCCCGCGCCACAGATCCACCCAGGGCAGGCCGTGCATAATGATCGGGCTGTCCATTTCCATGGACCTGATGCCACCCTCATTGACGAAGCGGATGCAGCCATCGCCATCAAGAATATGGATGCAGTCCGGCAGGCTGGACAGCAGCAGCAGCGTGAACGCCTCGCTGGAGCGCAGAGCTTCCGCCGTCATGGAGGCAGAGGAAACATCCATCGCCAACCCGACGCTACGGCGGCTGTTCGGACGGCTTTCGTCTTCCCGCCACCCGCGCATTAGAACATGCCGTAAAATCGACCGACGCGGTGTGCGTGATGACGGCGTCTGTGCCGAACCTGGCATAAACGACGACGGGACCAGAATTCGAAAACGCAGTTCGTAGCAGCCGTCGTCCCGCAGGTCGTTCTCAAGACTTCCATCATAGACCAAGCGGTCATCGGGATGCAGGAACACCACAAGCTCGTCGATCGGGACCCCTACGGCCAGACGCTCTGGCGGCAAGCTCCAAATACTGGCGAAACGTGCGTCCCCGGTCACCATCCGTGTCGCGAAATCGCAGCGATAGAAGGCAACATCCGCCGTATCCGCCATGCGCTGCATCCGGAGCTGCATACGCTCCATGATCGCGTCTTCGCCCGATTGCGGTGATGCGGCATGTTCACGCAACAGATCATCAACCTGAAGGGCACACAGCGCCCGGACATGCTCGAGCGCCGGAGCATTGTGCCGTACGCACAGCCACACCTCCACCACACCGGACCGCACCGGAAGAAGGCGCACGCTGCACGCTTCTAGAGACTGGCCGTCCATCAGGCATGCCGCGCCCTCAGCTGCAATCGCGCTTCCATCGCCCCCCAGAACACGCACGCCATCGGCGTCTCGCAGCAGAAGCGCGGCCTCCCCCCCGCCCTCTGCGGCGGCTAGAGCCAGGAGATGAACACACAGGCTGGACGCACGACCAACAGCGAGCGCCGGAGACAGCATCAGCGTTCCGGAACCACCGTCAGTGTCCTCCACGCGATCCATCATACCTCCCTCTCAGTCCCGGTCATCCGACACCCCCCATCCCAGGACCTGAGCCAGGTCCTAGCAGATCCCGCATCCTGTCACGAAACCTCTACAAAAGAATGTGCCACTTTCCAGCATCCCTGACGTTCCTGTCGCGACGCGATCACATTTTCAGGAGTCTGTCATGCTGAACCTCGATCTGAGCGGCCGCACCGCCCTCGTCACCGGCTCGACCGGCGGGATCGGTCTGGCCATTGCCCGAAAGCTGGGCGAGACCGGCGCTACCGTCATCATCAATGGCCGCAAACAGGATAGCGTCGACGGCGCACTCGAGAAACTTGCGAAAGCCGTTCCGGGCGGAGCCTTCCGAAGCGTCGTCGCAGATGTCGGGACCGTCGAAGGCTGCAAGACACTGTTCGAGGCCGAAAGCAACGTGGATGTCCTCATCAACAACGCCGGCATTTTCGCACCCAACGATTTCTTCCAGACAACGGATGAAAGCTGGGAACACCTCTTCGAGGTCAACCTGTTCTCCGGCGTACGTCTCTCCCGCGCCTATCTACCGGGAATGAAGGAACGCAACTGGGGACGCGTACTGTTTATCGCCTCGGAATCCGCGCTGAACATTCCGGTCGAAATGGTCGATTACGGCGTCAGCAAGACAGCCATGCTCGGTCTGGCCCGTGGGCTTGCGAAGCTGATGGCGGGCACAAACGTGACGGTCAACTCGGTCCTCCCCGGCCCCACATTGTCCGAAGGTGTCGAGGACATGCTGAAAGCCCAGAACCCCGACAGCCCCCGCCCGGTCGCGGAACTTGCGGCGGAGTTCGTGCAGAAACACCGTCCAAGCAACATCCTGCGTCGCATGGCCACGGTCGATGAAGTCGCCAACCTTGTCGTCTATGCTGCCTCGCCTCTGGCATCTGCCACGACGGGCGCAGCCTTGCGCGTCGATGGGGGCACTGTCGATACCATCTGATCGAAAAGCCAATCAGGCAGGCGGGAGCATCTTCCCCGCCAATCGCTGCAAAGCGATCCGGATATCGGGTTCCACGTCCCGATCGTTACGAAGCGACCGGGCGACGGTCTGCGCAAGGTGAGCCGCACCATCACCCTTACGGAACCACGCCCGCAGAAAAACCTGCAACCGTCTGCGGATCGGTACGGGCATGGTCTCCAGCGCAGCGGCATTGCGCAGTTCGATTACCCACATTCCCATCACCATCGCGTTCAGGTGCCGCCCCATATAAGTGAGCATCACGTCACGCGGAACACCCTGACAGCTCCGTACGGCCCGCACCATGCTGGCGGCATTGATCGCCAGCCACTGATGCACCGTCTGCCCACCGCCTCGTGCAATCAGACGAAGCTGCTGCTCCACCCAGGCCGAAGTCCGCCGCAGATGACTGTCGGCCCGGAACGGGAACACCACGCCAAAGGTAACGCGTGTGAAGATAACCGCCCCCAGAAAGGCACTGGCACCATTGAGAAACGAGACTTCGTCATAGCGCATGAGGTTGGAAGGCCCGATCAGAACGGGCAGGAACATATTGAACGAAAACGCATGATTCACGAGCTTCGGCGCGCGGGCCGCCAACCCACCGATCACCATCGGGATCATAAGAAGCAGCGCCAGATATTCGGGCGCTGCAACAGCAGGCACGACGAAAAACGCATAGATCCCTGCCACGCCTGCACACCAGACCGCCCCGCGATAAAATCCGGGCGACGCCAGCGCAGGGCTCTCACGGGTCGCCAGCAATCCGTAAACCAGCGCCACAAAAGATACAAAAGCCGGACCGGATGGCCAGGCCGTCACCTCCCATAAAAGCCACGCCCCCATGATGCCGGTCGCGGCTCGCAGTCCGTTAAGAACCGCTTCGAGTATATGGCGCGGGGACCGCGTGCGGAACGTAAATCGATCATGGGACGGGGGCGCGATGATGGCCTGAATATGATTGCGCGCGGCCTGAAGGTCCCGGTCCACATCAATATCAGTCCCCTCACCCTGTGCGCGGGCCAGAACGGCCAGCAAACGCGCCAGCACAGCCCGCGCATGATCCGCACTGCGCCGGGTTCCAGACCCCATTTCAAGGACATCGAACTCAATGCGGGTATTGGCATCAACCAGCTCCGTCAGCAGACGACCCTCGGTTTCGGGATCGAACCGCCCCGCCCGCAGAACATCTGCATGGGCCGCCACCTTCGCCGTGATCTGCTTAAGCTTTCCGAGCAGCCGCACGCGGGCCTGTTGCTGCACATTTGGCAGGAACAGAACTGCCAAACCCGCTTCACAAACCGTACCGAGCATAATGTAGGTGCCACGTGCCATCGCGACGTTGAACACATCATCGGGTTGACTGATCGCACCCGTCGCCACAATGGCGGACGTAAAACTGATGACCAGAAAACCGTACCGGCGATAACCGTCCAGAAACGTCGCCCAGCCGCAGCACAATCCGATCCAGACCGCGAGTGCGATGAAAAACAGTCCGGCCTGCTGGGGGAATGCCGCAATCAGCACCACGCCCATGCCGCCCCCAATGATCGTTCCCACAAACCGCCAGCGCGCCTTGGACAGGCTTTCCCCGCGCGAGGCCGTCGCTACAACCCAGACAGTCAGCGGCGCCCATTGCGGGCTGTCCAGCTCCATCCACATAGCAATCAGCAGCGACAGGATCGCCGCCGCCGACGTGCGGACCGCAAAGCCCAGATCCTTCGCGGACGGCGCAAAAAGCCATCCCCAACGTTCGCTCAGATAATCCCGCAGTTCCGATCCGAATGTTGATCCCGACACCGCGAGATCAGCCGCTCTCCCGCCCAAACCTGACACTCTTCCGTCCAAAAAGCCGCAATCTGCGAAGAACGGGCCGGGCCTGTCCAAGACATTGTCATGATTGCATCATAAATCATGCTTATGATTGACGTCAGACTGTCAGCGCATCCTCCAGAACGAGCTGCGTGGCGATTTCCCAGCTTCGGGACATCAGGGCCGTCTGCACGGCCTGTTTCAGCCGTACCAGACCGACACCGGGCGAAGGGCATGACGCAAGCCTACGGATCTGAAGTGGGTTAGCAGGATCGCGCTGTTCCGGCAGGGCCGCAACCGGCAGGATCGTCGCCAGACGCCCGGCCAGCAGCTCCACATACAATAGTTCGAGCGCATTGGTCTCCAGCAGAACATTGGGTTCTACCCCAGCTTTGGTAAAACACTCATCCACGATCTGCCGCGTCCGCATGGAATGCCCCAGAAGGCCAAGCGGATGTTCAGCCGCATCCGCCCAACTGAACATTTTGCGCGATGGCAGTTCCATCCGCGACCCAGCCACGAAGACATACTGCTCCGAATAAAGCTGGTGCGTCTCAAAACTGCCGTCAGCTGGAACCTGATCCAGATAAATCAGCCCCATCTGAAGGCGCTGTTCGATCAAATCACGCAGGATGTCAGTGTTAGCAGACACGGTCAGCTCGATATGGAGCGCCGGCACGGCGGCCCTGAGGCTTTCCATCAGCAGGGGCATGATCTGAATGGCGGGCGGGATAGTGCCGATCGAAAGCGTGCCACCTGCGACTTCATGCGCGAAATCGGCTTCCTGACGCAGACCATCCAGTGCCGCCACACTCTGCCGCGCCCAGGCCAGCACACGCTCGCCTTCCGGGGTCAGCCCCAGAACACGCCGGTTGCGCCGAACGATGGGCACACCAAGTTCATGCTCGAGCTGACGGATCGCCATTGACAGGGCGGGTTGCGACACGTTGCAGTGCTCCGCGGCCCGGGAAAAATGTCGGTAGTGGTCAAGAGCGATGAGATAGGTCAGCTGACGCAGGAACACGAGGGCTTGTCCATAGACACGGAAAGGACAGGAAGTCTGTCGCCCTGATCTGTCCGTGGCAATCCGTCAGACCGCCCGGAAACGCATCCCCGCCTCCTCCTCTATGACCTGATTACATCAGGGTAGAAAATCCAGCCGATTATCACATATATTTTTGAATATTTTCCCAATTATGTGTTATGCTTTAGGGCTCAAGATGGCGAATCATCGTGCCTGTCACAGAAGAGCCTTCCCCTCGATCCCCGGCACAGGCTGTTCTGTCCGGTTTTTTTTGCCTTTCCCCTGACAGGTCTGCCCTGCGGGTCGCCGGAGTTTTCCCCGTCATGATCGACACAGTGCTCAACCCCTCCCCCGCCCCTTCTGCTGCCGTAGCCAAGACGCCCATGGTCGGGCGCATGCTGTTCGCTGTTGCGCTGGCTGCGATTGCAGGCCTGATGTTCGGACTGGATGTAGGCGTCATTTCCGGCGCACTCGGCTTTATCCGCGACGAGTTCCATGCTTCCGAATTCGAGCAGTCCTGGATCGTATCATCCATGATGTTCGGCGCGGCCGTGGGAGCCGTAGGCGCAGGCCGCATGTCCTATGCGTTCGGACGCCGCCGCTCCCTGATTTTCAGCGC
>Ga0157362_1000809_pt1 | contig 11726 bp, 1 predicted proteins | sample AttlaeALBM3_FD_111480 | JGI IMG/M metagenome (GOLD analysis project Ga0157362, IMG submission 111480) | Fungus gardens microbial communities from leaf cutter ant in Ribeirão Preto, State of São Paulo, Brazil - Atta laevigata ALBM3 | ecosystem: Host-associated > Fungi > Mycelium > Unclassified ... | reverse complement strand
TTTTGTATAAAATCAATCTCTGTATATAAATTTCTTTATATATATATATATATATATATATATATATATATATATATATATATATAAATTAAATATAATTTTATCTTTTTTAAATTAAATATTTACAAAAAAAATATTTATCTTGGTGAAAGATATTCTATATTGTATAGTTGATTAGTAGTTGAAACATAATTAAATCTGTAACACGAATAGTTTCAATGGTCATAAAATATAATGGCTAGTATCATATTTTGTAATTATTCTCGATTCTGTATTCTTGTTGATAGATGAAACTATATCCAACACGGAGAATAATCCAGCTTTGGCTCTTGAATGTATCTATCCATGTGCGTATAATATATTTTTATAACCTTGAAGTTTAAATGCGTTACGCTTGATAAGATTTTTCGAAAGATTTCTTGCGCCCGTAATCCAAGTCAACTGAGCTTCCTAATAACGAAAACGATCGCTTGATTATAACTGCCGTAAAAGCATCGTAATAGTTACATTCATCTATGACTCGTGATAATGATCGATCGATCGATATACGCATCGTGGATATTAAAGCGGAGCGGAATCGTCCCGCTCTGAAATTAAACTTTGGAAATTTTAACGAACAAATTTGATTGGACGGTTAAAAATCTCGATGGAGCGTTTGCTTCATAATCGAAAGCTCTTTGATCATCCTCTTTGCCTTTTAACTCTTTTAAATTAATATGCTTTTACGATAATAGATAGGAGAAAAAACAAAAAAATTTATAAAAGTAGGTTGACTCTTACTTTATCAATAGAAAAGATACATTATAATTTAATTTTTTTAATGTCAAAGAAAATATTGAAACGATTGGATAGAGCCAAGTTTGGATTAAAATTAATGTTATTGAAAAAATTTGAACGATCATTCCGATCATCTCGCATGTTTGCAAATATAAATCGTAAAGTCTTGTTCTGTAAATAAAGATAAAAATTTTATAGTGTGCCGAAGCGTAACTCTGGCGATCGTTATAATTAGATTTGTAGTACATATCTAAACTTGTTGTACATATCTAAGAGAGATTTAATTTATTAAATCTCTTAACTCGCGAGAGTCTTTCGGATTAATAAATTAGAGCACGCTATTTAAATCATCGCCACGGTAATTGTATCGTGTCATACAAAATAGTTGGCGTTGTCGCTTTCCGCGTATCCTGGATTAATTACCGATTTTTCAGTCTAATTAAATCAACGACTATCCTGCAAGACTCAAAGCCGTATATTAATTCTAAATAATTCGATGCGATTAGAGTATCAGCGACAGTCGGCGCACTTACATGAGAAAAGGTTGTGTAACTAGTTATAACTGCAATGCTTGCTTACTATAGTGAACGTGAAACGACGAGATTTTATTACCTTGCTCTTTGTTCTGTGTTTATTGTCCTTCTTTGAATAACGCGACACTTGAAATAGTTCGACACCTTCTTCAAGGAGTAACTTTGTTACGTCTTTATTTACGTTGCAAGATTCTACAAGATTGGAATGTATTAAAATGTATTAAAAAAATCTTGTGTTGCGTGATTAAAATCAAAATACTATTATTAGACATTCTGTAGAAAAAGCTAAAATGAACAGTTAAGCAGATAATATAAAAATAATAAAGAAATGTATAAGAAAACTTTTTCATAATAATTATAATTTATTATAATTTAAAAAGTGTCATTTTTATAGAAGTCTCTGATACAAAAAATATTTTAATAAGGTTAATTAAATAACATATTTTTTAATTTTTAAATAATTTAATTATTTCACCATTATATCCACTTATCCATTCATCAATAATTAATAAGACTTTTACAAAATTTCTGAACCGTTTAATAATATCATATCAATATTTTAATGACTTTAAACACAATAATTTTAGGCGTTATGCATATTAAAAAGCCCCTGCCTTCTTTATGACAGCATTACAATTAGTTTGATAAAAAAAAAGAGAAATAATGTAGTAGCTTAAGGCTTGTAAAGTTGGTGGTTTCTTCTCAAGAAACCATCGGCCAGTGGCTTAATGAGATTTCGCGGTCGACAGTGGCGTAATTAGGGGCGAGAGTGCCCCGTATCCCGCTTATTAAAAGCCTCCACCACCCGCTCCTCTGCGTATTTTAATGCGATTTAATTTACCGTTAGCTGCACTCATGGTTACCTGCCGCTCATTGGAGAAAGGTGAGTGTGTCGGTTCTGGAGTCAAGACGAAGAACGAGGGGTTCGCTGATCCTCCCCACTTTTCGTGGTCATCGAGTGGGGCGTAAATATATGTTCGTCAATCGGCACGCAGACTTTGCGATCGCGAAACGAGAGTTAACCGGTATAAATCGAACTGTATATTCAATGATGAGTTCCATCATAGGAACATTTTATTTAAAGCACCTCCTATTATTTAAAAAATTGCACATTTTAAAACACAAATGCTTTATGAAGTAAAAAATAAATAAGCAGAATTATAAAAATACACAAGAGTTAATGAAATTAAGATACGATATCAAATAATACAATTACTTTAATGATATTTATGAAATGTATGAATATGTATTATATTCGCTTTTCTACATTTTTATAACAAAATTAATGTAATATACAATATAATATATAATTTATAACAAAATATTTCTCAAATTATTTATCATTTTTTAAATTAATGATTACGATGCGCAAACTTAACCAGTGACTCATGAACCGCATGCTTACTTGAATGTTTTACGGCCCGCTAGCTTATAGGCGAAAATATAAAATCATATTTTCTATGCAAATGAAATAAATGTTATGCGACGCATAAGATTTTATCTTATCTTTTGAAAATTGCTCTTAAAAAATTTCTCAGATGTAGCTAAACAAGGTAGATGTATCTTTTATTTGCTCATTAATTGTGTGACAGAGAAATTAAAATAATATTATATTATTGCATATTAATATGTACTTATTTTTTCTATTATTTTGGCAAAAAAACATGAGACAGTGGAAAATATTTTTACCTCGACGTGACATTGATCAAAATGGCAAAGACCCCCAGGTGGTAGCTAGAGAGAAGGCTGCGATCGATCGGTCTCGGAAGGCATAAGTGTAGATAGTACTCCGAATCCACCCTTTCTATCCTCCTTTTGTAACTTGTTAAATATTAAGAGTAGCAACAACAGGAAATATTCACACTTTCCGAGAAAAAAAAAATCGATATTCTCGCAAACTTACAAACACGGAATAACTTGAAAAAAGCGATTGTAATATCAATAATTCTCGTCTGTCCACATAAATTATTGATAATCGCGATATTCAATTATACTATCTCATATAAAGCTCACGAAACATTCATGCCGTCAAAAATCCTTTTAATTACATTTTAGAGACATGTAGGTCTTTTAAAAACATTATTGATACTTGGTGCAGTTGATAGCAGCGTTTTAATCGAAAGATAACTGAACCGTAGATTGTTACGACAGATCGATCATATCAGTATCAGAAATTTCTATTGAATTGAATCATTGTACTCCGATTTGCTGAAATTCGTGCACACGCGCATTCATCTTTAGCGATTTAGATACAAAGTATCTTGAGAAAGTAAGATGTATCAAGTACAGTATAAATACTTAAAAAAATATAGCCTGTAAATAACCTGTAGTGGAGCATAATCGTTCAGTATCCGGTGGAAGGTTTATTAAGAACCTTGACTGGAAAATCTTGCTGCGCTAAATTCCATGAGAAATCTTGACAATCAATCAATTGTTCTTGCTGTCTCGTTAAGCACGTTTCGCGTTTCGTTAGCAACAAGTTGTCAGACTACAGTCTGCTCTATCACAACTAACGTCGCTAACTGTTCCTCATGAAGATAGACAATGGGTGGCGTAATGATGACTGTTTCTCTTGTACGGTCTTCGGTTATTTATTTCTTAATAAATTACAGAATTTCCAATGCATTTATTCATCTTGCTTTTCATAATTGTGCATATTTCTTGATATTCTGTTTGAATATAGAATACTTGAGATGATTAAAGTAACATTTTTCGAAGGAAAACTATTCTTTATTGATACGAAAATATATATTTACATTATTTTTTACGCTATTAGTTTTCAATATAAATTTAATATATTCCTTCATCGAAAATATGATATTTTACACACCTTGTTTTATTGTAGAGGATCCTAATCATGGAACGTTCAATTAATTAATGTTATACAATAAATAATTTCCAACTACACCTAACGTTTGGCTCTTACAGGTTTTTATTTCAATTCATTTACTTCATTAGAGTACAATTTTTTACATTTTGTACAATTTTTTTATATTGTTACGATATTTTGTAGATTAGATTATTTACTTTGATTTATTTGAATTGTTACATTGTCAACTATTTATCCATTTATGGACATCCATTTATCTGTCACGAGCTGTATGTACAAGAATTACAATCTGTCGGGTTATTGATCCACCTACATTCAGAATAGGGTGGTACATATATACAGGATAATCTGTAACGATTCCCACGATCTTCAGGGTCCACACGCGAACATCCACACCTTTCGATTCGACACGCCACCTTTTCAAAGCATTTCTGAGCATCGATGGCTCTTTCGTGAGAGTTTTTTTAAAAAGAAGAACCGTATTCGCGTGGAATCTAATTGCGCTACGTCTTAAATATCATGTTGTTCACGACTCGTTTCTGCGGCCCGCCTTCGATCAGAATTTGCGATACGTCTTGATTTTGCACTATACTTCAGTATTCTCGTTAATGCATCAGCACGCAATAAATGTGGCTTGCAATTAATTATATTTCGCCAGACGGATATTGCTCGCGGTCTGAGAAAACGCTGACGGATTTTGCAAGGAAACGTTTGAGCGATGGAATTATACGGACGTAAGCCATTGCGTGTCACGTGAGGTTTACAATGTAAATGGGATTGCGATAAACGTTCACCGTAAGACAATATAAAAAATCACAATAAATATATACTTTTCCAACGTTTCTTATTAATTGTTACAAAAATATTCATTATTTTATTAATCATCATAAAAATATGAAAAATCTTATTTGAAAACAATTCTGAAATTGAAGATTGGTATATTTTATGTTAAAAATCTTGAGACTCGAATTAATACATATAAAAATATTAAATACTCTATTTTGTATTTCATATTTACTTAATTATTATATTTTTTCTTTACATTATATAAAAATTACTTATATAAAAATATTTTTTTAAATTTTGCTGATTTAAAAGTTAACTTTTTAATAACAATTATAATGTAATGACAATAATACAATTCTTTTGAATTTTTGCTATACATTTTTATAACCGATTTTTCTTGAAGCACCGTGTAGAAGATCGTGATGCGCAAGAAACCCAGCAGATTATTCAACTCAACCTCTTTCGTCCACGATCTTTTTTCTTTCTCTCTCCATTCAAAGAGACTTCATTGTCGAGTTTGACGCATCTTGCGTTATATAGAGCAGGTGCGCAGTTTACCTGCCGCAGGCGGTGCTGCTTTTTCATTTTCTCTACTTTGCTGCCTTCGCGCTCCGCGATCATCATATCTTGGCTCGTTTCGTTTTCTTCTGCAGAATCTTCTTTACTGCGGTAAGAACTCAGTGGGAATTAATACCACATCTTATAAATAAAACGTTTGCACGTGAATCCATCGCGGATTATCGTTACGATGCAGTAGCGCGATATGAACGAGAATCGATTCAATTTACCAATCTCATAGCACACACATCTGAATGCAAAATAAATTCTCTATATTCAGTTTCTCTCGTTCCTTATATGATATACTTTATTTACTCTTAATTTAAAAAAACTTAAATTTTTCAGTAATTGAAAATAATATCTTGCAAAATTACAAAAATTTTATCAATTTATTTCATAAATCACTTTATTTATAAAATTATAAAAGTACATAAAATTGCTTCATTTTCTTGTAAGAAAGCTTTTAGAGAAATGTGCCAAAGAGAGAGATAGGTTCTCTTTCCGATAATTTATTGAAGCACTGTTTAGAATAATGTTATTGACGCATTTTGTATAAATCGCATAGTAAAATTAAAACAATTGGGAGAAAGCTTTAAAGTTATATTTTCTAGGAATAAGATCAAAATTTCACACATACTGGTATTATTACAAAGTTATATAATGGTGGCCGAGGCCGATAAACTCTCGGGAAGTAATCTAACTCTTTTTACATCTTCCTGCGACCTCTATAAACGTTTTATTCGGTTTTTTCTGAAGGAAACTGTTCGGAATCCGTATTTATTTGAGCCGGTTCAGACCACCAGCAGGGACACGATTGTTCAAAACGGATGCTAAAGAACTCGTTTCTACCTCTCTCATTCTTCTATCCTCCTTAAAGAGAATAATAGGAATGAATAAATTATGGAAAGAAATGGCGTAACTTATTTTAGATTATTTTGTAAGAGTCTATAATATTGTCTATAATATTTTAGAGTCTATAATATTTTATTTCGATGGATGATCCCGTAATGTGATTAACTTTTTTAACTATAACGCGAAATATTATTGATACTACAGTTTTAAATACATATATATATATAAATGACTTGTTGAGTGAAAAATCAAGTATAAATAAAATTTATTCTGTAAAAAAATAAAATTAATTACTAATAAATGATTAAAATAAATAAAATGTAAAACTTTCAAGATAAAATTAATAAAGTTCAGAAAAAGAAGATATGTATGAATTAATAAACTATAAAATTATACAACTAAAAAATTATCCATATTGGAACTGTAATTAAAATACTTTTCACGTATTTTTTAAAATTTCGTTGTTTAGAGATGCTATCGAACCAATTGATATAAGAGCATTTCAGATCTGAAGATCAATTAATCAAACTAGAGATAATTCGGCTATAACATGATGGATCTCATGACGAATCATCGTCCCACGTCCATAGCGGCAATAGGTCGTGGGTTAAATGACGAAACATTTGTCAGATGTGGGTGAAACTAATTTGGCCTTTGCGAGTCGAACTTATAGGAAGTAGCTACTCGTGTTCCGCAGCCCGCATTAAATCAAGGATCTTCATAGAAATCCAATAATCATTGTCTCTTCTTGTAATGAAACGGTTCGTTTCATTCGGAATGAAATGAATATGAAATCCATTTTCCATATGATTCATAACCATCATGTGTGACATCTCGGAACAAATGTAAAGGAACTTTATAAGTTTCAATTCGCTTCAATCTCTATATATTTCGCTTCTCCAATTATTACAATCAAATATAGAACTAATATATAACAAAAATAATAAAAAAAATCAACGTTAACTTTAAAAATTCATTCTTTAATTTGTACATACAATTCGATATCACTGGACCGCTTCAATTTTTTAAATAGTGGTCAATATTATTGGAATTCAATATTTGTCCAGTCATGGATATTGGCAACTTTCTGCGTAAAGCGAGTCCAGTTTCATGAGAAAAGTTTCACGTAATCGAAAAATTGTAAAATGTAACTAATTCTACGTTCACAGGAGAGGGAAAGAAAGTAAAAAAACAATATTTTCTCGTTGACATAAGGGTGAATGAAATGACATGAATTCCATCAACGACGTTGCAACAGATTCCATCAGGCTTCCACCCTCTAGGCAGAATCTAATCTTTCGTAGACAGGAGCGATCACGCCGTGCGACGGCGGAGGGTTGTAACACCCTCCGGTTTAAAATCTCGTAAGAGGAAAATTGAGATCCGAGGGAACTCACGTCTGGTTTAATTGCCCGCTTGTTCTCGTCAAGTCTTACAGACATCTGCTACAGCATCGCTGCAAATTTTCGATTAGCATAATCTAAGTTGAGCAATAACGAGCTTTCAACGGATTATTAACAATTGTTCACAATTGTTTTACGTTCCCTCAGATATATTTAAGTAGTATATATGTATAAATATCGTACGCGAGCTTTGAATTTTAACTAGAATATAATTAAAGGTTATCGGTAACAAAATGACTCGTTTGTGTGATAATTTTATTTAATCTCTCTCTTGAATATTAATTTATACTTTTTATCAGTAATTTAACATGACAATTGCAAAAATAATTTAATGATAATTTATTAAAGATCTTGAAAATTGAAATTTTAATTGCACGTTTAGTATTTTAATTCTATACGTGTTTATATTTATATATGCGTATATATTATAATAGAATTAATTAATTTATATCAAGAATAAATCTTGGATCAAAGTCGTATTATTAAAATCATTTAGTCTTGATGTCTTAGTGACAAGATAGCTAATTCAGTTTGAATACTTAATTAAACATAGCTCAGATCTATTTTTATTAGCAGATATCCTTCCCCTCGTGTCAAGTAATTTTATTACGTCATTCCTCACGCAGTGGTCAAGTTAAACTATTCGCCTCATTTGTATGCTTACAATACTTGGAGGTACTTTAAGTCATCGTTGTTACAACTGCATTCTGCGTGTAGGATTTCCAAGCGGAATGTTTGTGCCAGGCACGTTCACGCTCTGCACCTTCCTTTTCACGATGCTTTTCTTTCTCTCTTGTTTCTATTTCACTCTCCTAGTTATACTTTGAAGTTGCCGTCTCGAGATTTGTCGTGGAAACCAGTTTATTGCCACACGCACGCGTCGCGTATCTCTTCTTGCGAACAATTTTTCTACATGCAAATTATGTTTGTGAGATCTCGTGTTTTTTCAGTACCGCCGTCTGTCGAGATTATTAGGTTTCTATCTGGTTATACGGATTTTTTAATTTATTTAAATTAGATTTTTCAAAACTTGATCGTAAATTAAATCGAATCTAAAAAGAGAATTGAATTTTAATATATATATCAGAACCGAATCATATAGCATTTTATAATATCATCCATAAATTTAATCTTAGAAATTATTATAAGGAATATGTTTAATTACCATATATGTAGTGATAGACACATATAATAATTAGAAATTTCTCTTACCATATTTTTTAACTGAGTCATATTCTATATTTTTTACAGTTATAATTAAAATTAAGGATAATACATTATTATAATTTTAAATTTAACTATAGCATTTTTTAGATTTATTATCGATATTAATTTAACCACTGCTTTAGTACGAAATGTCAGACTTTATGTCACGATGACATATCCGTATCGATCTACGTCTGGATATCTCTTTTGAAATTATCTAATCTTATCACTAATGTGTGTCCCATGATCAATCGTGTTATATAGAATTTGATAAATGTTACTGAATAGATCACGTCTCTCTATTCGTTTTGATAAATTCAATATATTTTCATTTATGATTTTCAAAGAATTAAAATGTAGCGTGTATATTATGAAAATCTGAATTCTAAAGTCAAACTCTAAAAAACAATCAGAAAGTAATTGAATATACCTTTGATCTGAAATTTTTCAAATCACAACATTAGGATGTATCTATTACTATGTGATTTTTCTTTTTAAAAAATACAATTTACTTATTGAGATAAAAGTATTACTTGGAAAATGTTTTCTGTTTGAGTCGTCCGAAAAGTTCGTGCCGATTTTGAAGAAAAATTGAAACGCAGAAGATTAAAATTTTTAATTTCATTTATTTAATTTCATTTATTTAAATTTAAATCTTTTGCGGCACGAACTTTCCGGACGACACAATAGTATGAATTATACAAGAAAAAATATAGATAGAAAAGAATATAGATAGAATATAGATAGAATATAGATAGAAAAGTATATAGATAGAAAAATAAAAAAGTTAAATTATATGTATTTGTAATTTTAAAGTCAGCGCGATTTGAAATTTTGATTTTTAATTCTATTGTGATGCAGTAAAGTTCTTTAACGGTTCTTTGAGAATCGTTTAATGGCAGAGATTGGAAATCTAAAGCGTCTGGAGATGTCCTTTAAATGCCCTGAGGAAGTTCGATGTCGTGGGAAGACTTTCCACAGGACGTAATTTCGGCCGAGTATACCTTTGCGGATTGCCTCGGAAAGAAGCAACGAATGTTGCCATTCTGGCTGATTGCCTGACCCGTTTGGATAGCGTATCGAATGGACGAAGATAAAAGGATGAGAAATTGAAATCTTCTCTTTCCTTCTGGAATAGAAAAACTGTACAATATAAAAGAAAGAACTCTGACAACTCGCCAGGGGAGCAATTTGTCATTAACGCACGCAATACACCTGTTTCCTGTGCTTTTGATCTGCGTTTTCGAGATTTTCTTGAGGAAAGCTTTATTTTCTTTGTGCGTGTGTGTTTTAGTTATAATTAATATTATATCACATGATATAAATTTATGGGAGGCAAATAGATTATATTATAGATTATTTTAAATTCTCATTGGCCCACAGAGAAGGGCAAACTGTGAAATATGTATTTACTTATTGACTTTCTCGAACATCAGTCGGTTTTCCGTGCCAACTGGGCAACGAAATGAGCGAGAATAATTTCTCGCGGAAATCAGCTACGAGGGGCGGATAGAACGAAAGGGGAGTATAGATTAACCCCGGGGACCACGTGTACACACCCTTACGGTTACTGTTGACTCAGACTGCTCACCCAGGCAGGATGGTCGGTCGTAACTCGCACAAGGATCGATTTATATTATACGGTGCAGCGAGATATGGCCGACCATATTCATGGACGTGATATTTTCTTTAATGTCTTTCTCGGTTTTGATAGTTATCGTAGGATAGATGTATGGCGATATTGATTATTTGGAAGCACGACAGCTAGTATGTCTTGTTAGCTTTAAAGATATCTTGTGACTATAGATAATTCGGAATTTAATTCGTGATTTAATTATTATCAGACGAAAATATTGATTTCTATTTGAAGTTCGAAACTTTAAATGTTTTGAAGCGCCTACATGTCTTATTTATCCACTTCTTGACTGTATTTTAGTCTATTTAATATTTTATTATCATCGCCTTTATGACTGTCATATTTTTTAAATTTTTAATAATTGAAACATCTTTTAATTTATTTTTATAGGATTTATTATTATACATATATATTTTAACTGTTTTGCCAAGTCCGAAATCAACTGTACCGATGCAATTTAGAACGTGAGTGTCTGCATTGCCGATACTTTTGTCATCTGACTCTTTCTTTCTCTTTCCTTTTCTCCATCTTTCTTTTATAGTGCTATCTCGATAAATTACTGCCGCTTGTCCAGACGTTAAAGAATTATTATGTGTTTACGCCCCTCTGTAGAGGTACGATGCGTAGGATCATTTGAGATATCTTTTCGCCGTGAATAATAAACGTGACGTACCTATTTGCGAGTTAATATAAAAATGCAATTATACACATTTGTTAATTCTTAATTAAAAGTAAAAATTTTCGATAACAAAAATGATATTAAAGTGTTATATCAAATTTCAATCAAACTAATTTTTTATCAAACAGTTAAATAAATCGGCTTTTAAAATCAAATAATAAAAAGAACAAAGCATAAGCAAAGCATAAGCTAATAAGCTAATGAGAGTTATATACGGATGTTGATGCGGAGGTATATTTAAATGCACATTACACATAAGTTAATGCGGTGCACACATAAGTTAATGCGGTGCTGTACGTTTTAGTTCATATTCTGAAAGTACATTCTGCGCTACATTAATTTGTGTATAATATGTATAATATGTATTTGAATATATTTGTGCATTAATTATCCGTGTATGACTTTTATTTTATTATTAGCTTATGCTTTGCTCTTTTTATTGTTTTTTTTTTTTATTTTTTTTCTT
>Ga0157362_1000808_pt1 | contig 11732 bp, 7 predicted proteins | sample AttlaeALBM3_FD_111480 | JGI IMG/M metagenome (GOLD analysis project Ga0157362, IMG submission 111480) | Fungus gardens microbial communities from leaf cutter ant in Ribeirão Preto, State of São Paulo, Brazil - Atta laevigata ALBM3 | ecosystem: Host-associated > Fungi > Mycelium > Unclassified ... | reverse complement strand
GACGACGTTACGTTTTTCGTCGCGATACCGGAAAGGTATCTCGATCTCGTTTTCAGGCGATCGTCGTTTCCGGATTCGTCGCTGTTCGTCGACTTTGGCTGGCTCAATAAAATAAGCGAAACGCGAAGAATAGAGACGTGCAGCACCGTCTCGTAATTTATACGAATCGTTACACCGTGCTTTCGAGTACCATTGCGCTATTCTTTTATTTTCCGCGTGTTTCGCCATCGGATACCTTACCCTTGTCCTGGCCTCTCCCCTTCTTTTCGCTTGTTCTTTTCGCGACGCTACATGTCTCGAGGCATTAATTGAACCGAGAGAATCGAATGTCTGTGTCAGAGAAACCAATTTAGCGAATACCAACCTTCGAAGTTACCTTCGATCGTTGTTCGCCGAAAATACTTTGGTCTCATCTATGTCGTGCTGCTCATCCTATTTTCTCTATCGCTCGTTTCTCTCTCTTTTTTTTTATTTTTCAGCACATGAAATATTGTTCCAGGGAACGCGGAAGAAAGGGTTTTGCTAGTCGCTTTTGACGCGAGTTAATTGAATGAACGATGGATGGACTAGTCGTGTAAATCGAGGTTGCGTACGTGAATATTAAATAGTACTTTAATTAATTGAGCGTCTCCAGTCGATTTCACAATTAAAACAACACGACAGATCGATTCGCAGGATAAAGTAATAATGCGCGCTTTCCGTGCCCGTTGGTTGTGCATGCATCCGCTTTTCGTTCCCAACCGATCGTTGCACTCTGCCGCGCCGCGCGCTGCGCCGCGCCGGCCGCTTTGCAATTACGTTTTTTCGATCAATCACGCTGACGTGCCATTTACATCACCGCCGAAATAATGCGCGCTTCCGAATCCGCCTGGTAATTACAGTTTTTAATCAATTCGGTGTCCTGAACGCTCGCTTGCGCTGTCACGCTCGTCTCGCCTTTCGAGACAACGACGAATGGGATCATTCGGTACGTAACGCGGCTCGCCGATACGATGCCAGTAACATACAACTGTGAGGGCGCGAATCGCAGTGTAAATGCATTTTCGATAGCCGCGAACGAGAAAATCGCGTGACTTCTTGATAGCGCTCAACGCTTTTTGAGGTCGAAGTCCGCATGGCTGTGAGTCGCACAAACTCTACGCGCCAACACTTCCTTCATGTCGACGAATCGAAGGCCTCGTCGAGTTCAAGAAACGGGTGAGCTCGTTTCTTTCCTGAAATGACTCATACAAAAGTGCCAGACACGTCATAAACGCGTGATGTAATGCAAAAAAGGGATACAAACTTGCCAATTTCAATGGTTCGTGAATACTAACGAATTCTAGACAGATCTAGTTTCCATTACGATTAAAAACGTCGCTTAATATAGAGAGATAATAAAAAAATTAATTTAAACATTTAAAAATTTGATGGAATAAAAATTGGCACAGAAATTAATGTTACGCTTTCCTACGCTTTTGAAATGTTTGAATTATTAAGATAACCGGAGTAATCCTATCTGGATATCTCTATCTAAACTTCGTCATTTTTTCCAATTTTCTGCTGGATTAAGTAAATCCAAAATTCGAAACTGATGGTCAGATTCAAAAGAGGAAACATTTGTAAAAATAATATTAAATATAATATTAAATATTTTCAAATATTTAATTATAATTATGTAGAAGATTTGAAGAAAAGATACTTTATATAATTATAGCATGTTTTCCACTTTTTTGTGAAAAAAGTTAGAGAAATAGGAAATAAAATGATATTACGTTATTTTTTTATAGGATTATAAATTTATTAAAATATATTAACATGTTTATTGATAATATAAGAATACAAAAAATTATTTTTTAAATATTGACTCATTTATTTACGTATTTATTTCCACGATGTTTATTAGGTAAATTAGACTCTATGAAAAACAAAAGCAGCAAGAAAATATTACAATCGTGTGTACATTTAGGTTGGTTCTACCTTACAGAGTTTCCTCTCTTTGAGTTTCTGCAAACAAACGTTGTGACGAAAATATAAACTAAATACAGTGTTGTAAAGTATAAACATAGAGCTATGATAATGAGAAGTACGGAAATTAATAGCCATCCCTTGATAGTTACAGAAAGCAATTACTTACTTGCGAAATATTACATCGTGACCACGATTTACTTTATTTTGCTTTACTGATAATAATAGAATGAACAAACTGAACAATAAACTGATGCAAGTCAGACAGTCTATATTTATTAGTAGTATCTGTTGAATTCACCATGTAATTACCCAGAAATAGCGAATAGATCACACGCACGCACGCACGCACGCACGCACACACACAGAGTGGGTACTAGATCAGGATCTAATTAATTTTTATTAAACATTTTCCACAGCATTTTATTCATTTGTCTGATTTTTATGTAGAAATTTATTTTCCGAATTTATTTTCCACATCACTTTTGAAACAACGACGCGAGTAAATGTCACCTTTCACGGTGCTCTACGCCAATGCCGAAACACGAACTGCGCGGAGGGCACTTCGTATTGATCTTTTCTTGCAGTCGTATTATATGTATACGTATAGTAGCAAACGTGTGTTGTCTATTAGACGTCGCTGTGACGCGCTGGACGTCGATATACGCGCTATTAAACATTACGATTAAGCTCGCGAGTCATTATCTGAAATTCTATTTATTAGCGTAACGATCAGTGTCCACCTGCTAATAAATTTCGGGCTGATGCACGGTAATCAATAACCCCGCTGCGATTCCCACGTCGTGCAACATGGCAATAGTAGCGCGAACAGAACGTATATGCGTTTATCAATAATTCGCAGCAGCATTATCTATGTTATGCGCATCGGTTTGGCTTCGTACGGCAACGGGATTAAAATCGGAGCGCGCTGATCCGGGCGTTACGGCGCATCTCCGCCGCTGCGGGCGAAGCTTTCGCCGAACGTGTGAGTGTATACGATGGAAAACATAGCTACAATAAATATTTATCCGCCTAGAATACAGGATAAACACGGAGGATGGAGGAGCTTGGAGAAAGACTGGAAAATCTGTCGTGTTCACGTCGGTTATAAATATAATGGTGAAGATATAAATATAATATTTTTGTTTGTCGGATAATGGAAACAAAAATGCATTAACATTGTTTGTCGTTGTGCGAGTTGCATTGAATTATGTGCACATTAAGGCAATAGGATAATGTATACCTTAGAATTATGTATTACTTGCGCGACAGTACGCGATGATTTTATCAATGTTTAATTTGGATAATTTATCGAACAACAAAGAACTTGCAATTATTATTCTTGCGTATATATTTCAGGGTAAATTTGCGAAATTGATTAAATTAGATTTTTCACCCGATCAGTTTTGTAGCAACTCCGAAGAAAATAACGAAGTTTGTGCATGCTTAATTATATTTAATTTTTATATATGTGTATGCACATATACTTTGATACAAATAGTTATTATATTACTGATTCGTAAAATGCTTTACTTTAAATGCTAATTTACTTTAAATTTTAATTTTAAAATAAAATTATATAAATTATATCTCTCTTCTTTTTTAAGAAAATTCTTTTATTATTATAAAGTTAATTTTTATTTTCTTACAGTTAAATTCACAAATATAAATGTATTTTCAAATGTATAAAATATATTAAAGTTGAATTTATGTAATGTAAAATTAATAAGATATATTTTTAATTTAATTTCTTAAAAACACAAAAAGTGAATTATTTTGTTTCGAAAATAGTTTGGACATTTTCGCCGAGATAAATTCTAACTGACAAATTATAATATTTATATGAAGTTATAACACGTTTTATTTCCCCCTTTCTCTGATTAATGACGAAAGTACGACAATGAAATTGAAATATCAGTTTTTTTTTTATTTTTGTCGTAATATTATAGCTTCCTTATCTGCGAACTTGATTTAACAAATGGTCAGGAACATTTTCGAGATTTTAAAAGAAAATGTTTCCGTTAGGACGTTCAACTCATACAATCTTTACTCTACGTTATCGTCTTTGGTTCCGGGCAATTGGAAAAACTTTTTCCTGCCGGAAGGCAAATCAGAACGTAGGCGGAAGCGCGACCGGCCGGTTTCCGGCGAGATATAGTTAGTGATGGGATAAAAGCTGCGCGTTCACGCGAAAATCTCGCGGATAATTTTATCCCAAGCCGAGACTTGAAACCAAGACCGCAGGCACTACTGGAATAACGAAGAGAATATCGGTGAAAAAAGCTTCTAGAAGAAGAAGCGTAAGCTTATTTTGCATTTTATTTCTATAATTAAATTCGTTTGCTTCTTTATGATGTATATATTTTGCTTTATTTGTCATTAGTACTTGTATTAGACATTTATTTGAAACACAAAATATATCATACAAATATCTCTCGTAATAAATATGTATTCTTACGTCTTCAATTGAATACGTTTTTTCTAGCATGAAAATGGCAAACACAATGGCGTTTTTTTTTAAGTATTAGACGACATAATGTCTTTTAAATAGTTTTTTTTTTTCATAAATGTATTAATTGTAGCTATTAAATCGTATTATTTCAATTTTATCATGCTTGTATTGTTCTTTAGATTCGTTTTTATTTTGACATCAATTGGGACCCTATACTCAATGAAACAGTGTATCTCGCGAGCGAATATTTTCCAATAACTGTTTTAATTAAAATAAAAAATGCGACCTGACACGTGAAAATATACTACTCGTTCGAGAGTTTCATGTTCGTGTTCGAAGATGATTTCTGAAACAATCGTTCAGTATATATGTATATGGTTTTTTTTGTTGGTCATCTTTAGAAGCCGTCTTTGGAAGACCAAGCAATCGACTTATTTGATCTCGATTTAGTTTTTTAGACGCATGATTGCGCGAGAAATCTATTAATCCTTTTCGGAATTTTTTTACTTTTATCTCTCTCAATTATTAATTAATAAAGCAACGGAATTATTTTGCTTGAAGCGAAAGTCCGTACTCAATTTTCTATTACGGATATACAGTCACTGACAAATGTACAAAATGAATAAAAATATCAACGCGGTCGGTGCCCTCCTGAGTCTTTTTCTTTCTCAGCTGATGAAAGCAAAGCGTGCTCTCTTCTTATCTTACATCCTCATAAATTAATTTTCAAAGCGACCAGAAGTATTTGCTTCGCTTGCTACGGGAGCCCTTCGCCGGTCGTTTTACCCTCGACGGATGGGAACTTGAAGCGAAAGGAAAAGTACAAAGCGCTGGGCAAAGATTTTAACGGAGGTCTCTTGGGGTTTCCTCTTTCCACTTCGCGGAGATCGAAATGCCTCTACCTCCAGCAGTCTTTCTCACTCGCGGCCTTTCAAATCGGTTCATAAAGCAATGGAATCATGCTACAAATAAATGACGTTATTCCGCTAAAGTGGAAGCTTCTCCTTGAGGACGATGTTTTATCCATAACAACGACGAAAATACGGGCGTGTATACTGAAAGAAAAACGGGACTCAAAATGTCAACTGAGGAAACTCGTCTTTATTGTAGAATGCTACCAACAGGCAGCGCACAGCGTTCCACATCATTCGCGAGGATTTCTTTCGGAGAAAATGCTCGCTCGTCGGTAAACCCGTCCGCGGATTCTCTTCCGTTGTACTCCGGCATTCCTGAAATGCATGAGGTGCCGCGAAGGTTTTCTTCCGACCTTTTCTTCGGGCAAGGAGGGCTTCCCTAGTCTTTCCTCCGGAATAAAGAAGAGGTTTCTCGGTCTTCCCGCGGGACCGCCAGCCATCTCAAATTAATTCTTTAAGCTGCGGGATTATTTTTCCAAAGTGGCCGTTTATCAACGAAGGGTCGGCTCAGTGGCTGTTGAAAAACGGAAACTGTCGGTCTCGCGAATTTCCCGACGGAGGACACCGTCATGCTCGTCGATAATCCAAAGACTGCCTCGCCGTTTTAACCGTAGCTTTAATTAAATAACACGCAGCTGTCAGAAGTATATAATACGTGATCTACCGAATTAATACCAAATTTGATTATCGCCATCGGACATTTATTAACTTTAGCGCGAGCATATTTTATGATCCACCACCGCGCAATTGCGCACGATAAACAATCGATTTGTGCACAAATCATTCTTGTCGATGAAAATCCCCGATTATCGTCATTACCACGCCGACGCTCGGATTTAACGGCTCGTTATTTACCAACGGATTATCGGAAGCTGGCGCGCTGATCTCGCCGTCAAAAAAAGCAAAAAAAAAAAAATACACGAGGAACACGATAATTCTGCGAGTTGCGATAATTTTCATCTCACCCTCGAAATCGGATAAATCGTCGCTCGTGCGAGTCGAATTATATTTTAATCGGGATTTCATCGCAGCTTCGTGTCTTGATGGTGCATGGCTTTCATCTATCGTAATTATCCTGTATACATGTTACACCGCTTGTTACAGGGTTATATAATATAGTTTATACCGGACCTAGCTGACGCTGAGAGCACTTGGAGATGTAGGGCATCCGTCGTCTAATGATAACAGTTTCCATACAGAGAAGGAGAAGCTTGGCCCACTATCAGCAGATTTCATTATACGTTGCTATGTTGATCGCGAGTTTATCGTTGTGAAATTAGCAGTGATAACTTTCATGCATTTTATTTAAACGATGAGATAAAATTCACGAGTTAAATAAAACTACGAACTTAATTTGTTTTATAACTGGCAATTCTAATGATTTTATTTAAATCTACGATATTTATCAGAAATCAATATATCTTGAAAAATATTTGCTAATAAGTGAATGTTAAAATTTTAATGAAAATTGATAGATTTAATTCGAGAATTTTTTAAATATAGGAAACTATTGTTACTGAAACTGTAGTACACTTTTGGAAGCAGCTTTTTATTTATACAGACGATGTTTATCACATTTAATTATGACTGCATGATTATTTATTATCCGCTCGGAGTGACGGGACGGACGCTTTGCTTTTCCTGTGCGGGTTTTCGTGGACGTGTTTCAAGTCTTTTTTGTGCCGGCGGCGACGCGTATGTACGGTCTCTTTATATTTCCACATAAAATTTGCCAACAAATTCGCAATGACTGTCCTTTACAGGGGGTCAACGCGGCTGTATCAAGTTAATCCGGAAAGACAAAGGCGAACAACGAACCGAAAGCCAGCGTTTCGCTATGCTGAAATAAACGAGTAATACTCTTTGCGTGAGGCTTTTGTTACGGATGTCGGCTGAAACGAAAACGCATCCGACAGGATTTAAAATACATCGGTACTGTTATATCAGCGTTGCCTACCAATTAATTAGCGAAAAGGATATCTTCTGCCTAGTACAGAACGCTCCGTTTCTTCTTTACAATTGTGAATTTTCTTCATTTGATTGCTTCTAACAGTTCCATTTAATATAGAACTCGCAAGAGACAATTTTAATAAAAAAATTAATATTTTATATGTAATATTATGTATAATAAAAAAAAGATACATATTTTTTATTGTATTATATACGCGCGCGCGCGCGCGCGCGCGCGTGTGTGTGTGTGTGTGTGTGTATGTGTAATCTTATAGTATATACAAAATGTTCCGAAATTGCAAATCAAAATATCACAGTGAAAAATTTTTTAAAAATGAATTAAAGGGTTATTTATAAATTTTTATTTTTAATAGTTTGTGAAATAATAAGGATTTAAGGTTAATTACAGACGTTTAAATGCTGAAATGGATGCTTACTAATACCACACGCACAATTTATGAACAAGTGGCTGTCTAAAGATAATCTAATTGGTTATATTTAAATTCTTACATCTCAAAAATTATTGCTTGAAATAAAAATGTATACCTTCCTCATTTAATTTTTCGAGGATTTTCTTGATCTTTTGATTCACGAATTTCTGGACACTTTATATATATGTATATAATATGCTATTTGTATACCTATGGTTTGCGTAATTTGACTTGTGGCGAAGATAAGAGGAGGAAAGCGAACGTATTAATGACCTGAGGGTGGAACCTGAGCGAAGAGCTGGACGAAATTTAACTTAATGGCGAACATAGCAGTGCGAAAGTTCGAAGTTTATCAGACAGGTACTAAATGACGTGACTTATCCCACGTATAGGTATATGTGCCATGCGGAAATTGATCCTTATCTCATTACGATTTGATTCGCGAACGCTCGTTTGTCTTTGTCGGACGTGATTAAGCGAACCATTATCAATAAGTTTTGTGAAAGCCCCGAAGGGGTAGTGGCCTTATTAACTGCCTTTCGAGGCTTGTTCGAAAGTTTGGTTACCGTTGCTTAGAGATCAGCTCTTTCGTAGAATGAATCCTTCTTTCTGGTTCGATTCACTTCTCTATCTCGATACGCTTTTTCTACGTTTCACCTTTCTTTCGCTTTTCACTTCACTTTGATTTTTCTTTGTTTTCCAGAGTGCATCACGGAATAGTCAGTGAATCGGCCGTTCTTTAACAATGCGTTATTCCATACGTAATCACATAATCTTTTTTAATTTTTTATTATCATTGCTTTATCTATTTAATTCCTTTCTTTCAGTGCGACTTTATGAAATTGGATGTAACTAATCTTTCATCACGACTAGAAATCAGAAAAGAAATGCTATCGATTATTCTATGGCCATTTTTATGTTTTTTATACCTCTTTCCTGGTCCATCTTGACTTGCGAAATGGGATGTACGAAGCAGGTTGGCGATTAATTCTATTGGACGCACTAAGTCGCGCGTCCAAGTGGAATTTTCATTTCCCGTCTCTTGTCAGCTCTTTTTGAAACGAAATGGATCTTCTTCTCATGGTACTGCGTAGATAAGTCGTTCTTATTATGCCAGCCACCTGCCTTTTTCATCCTTACCTTTTTCAAATCCTTACTGTCTTAGCGTTTATTACATCTCGAGATAATATCGGTTTACAAAAACAATCATTTTTTTGTAATACAAAATTTTGTAATACAAAAAATATAATTCGGACACGAGGGATCTATGTATGTTATAAGACAGTATTTTCAATCTTATCTTATCTTACACATTGCTTGATAATACTCCTGATATAAAGCTTTCCATTTGATGAAATAAGTCAGTACAAATATTCTGTCTTTATTATAAAATGCCAAGAAAAATAGAACGATGTTTATGTTGACTTGTGTCATTAAATGGAAAGCACTCATAATGTTTTCTTTCAGTTGATTGTATCGAAACAACTAGAAAAGATTAGGATCATTATAGGAAATCAGATGTCTCTAACGAAGAGACATCCTAAGTGGAAATGTTTATATTTTTCTTGTTTATATTCTTCTTGTTTCATTTCAGTATTAACTTTATTTCTTACAGTCTTTGTCGATATTTTTAGTTTAGCCAAATGAATGAATTTTTACATTAAATATTTATTCAATATTTTCAATTGATTTTTTGTCGAAAATATACCAGAAGAAATTAGGACATAATTGTAGAATCGGAAATCAGACGTCTTCGACGGAGAGATATAGGTAAATAGAAACGCGCTTAAATTCTTGTTTTATTTCAGTATTAACTTAATTTTTTACAGCCGTTGTCGATATTCTTAGTTTAGTCAGTCAAATGAATAAATTTTCATATTAAATATTTATTCAATATTTCGAATTTGTTTTTTTTTTTTGTTTTTTTTTAGATTTGCGTTTTTAATCGTGAATTATTGAAAAGAATATAGTTTGTCCATTAGTTCATATGATTCGTCCATTAATTCGTAGAATATTAAATTGTATAAATTGTTGTTTTGTTCAACCTGTTTTTATGCATAGAAAACTAACAAAACTTTAATTTACTTTGTCGCACCATTGAGGTTCATATTTGACAAATGTAATTCATATAAATGAGGAATTGAATATTGATTGTATAAATTTAAATCTTTAACTCATGTCACGGTGTGAAAGTACTAACTGTTAAAGCTTCGATATTCATAAAGAATTAATTTGTTTGAATTCAGTATTATTTTTTGTAATTAGCCCGATTAATGAATTTATCTTTCACTAGACAGTTTATTTTATAGGAATTGATAATTTTTTACGGATTCGTAGGACATTTTTGTCAATAAGTGTAATCGAACTTTTGTTTAACCTGCGTTATAAATAAAAAATTTTTTTATTTATAATACGTTAGTGATTCGTGTCAAGTAAAATATTTATCGAGATATATTTATCAAAAGATTATTGCAAAATTGCAAAGATCAATAGATAGCGCTATTTTTGTTACAAAGGCCGTCGATCATTATATAATGTGACGGAAATTAAGCAGGAATTATTAAATTTTGCTCATTGGCAGCAGTAACCGTCATCATTAATCATAGTGACAAGTCTGTCCAAGCACTACTAACGATGTGTGTTATATATATAGTTTCCCGAGTTTTGGTACGTTGCCAATTATTAACAAATGTCATACGCGAAGTTTCACGCCTGTTGAATTATTTTCTGTCACAACTACATTTCACCTTAATGGTTTCACTAAAACTTTCATTTAGGAATAATTTGTTTGTCAATAGAGGAATGTCCGTTGAGCGGAATAGAAGCATCGCATTTCGTGGTCGCCTGGACATCGAAGAACAGAAGGTAGAGATTCATCGGCTCGTATTTTCCGATCGAAAAATCGCAAGGTATCCTCGGTATCTCAAAGGTTAATGCCAACAATGAGTTCGCGTGCCAGGAACGCGGATACCGACCTTCTTCGTCGGTATCGCGTTTGAATCGAAGGTCAGGTTCAAATTCTGCATCAGACACACGATGTTTGCATTATTTATATTAGCGTCCCAAGTTTGTTCCGTGAATTAAATCATTACTAGAGATCGTACCTTATACGTTTACGATCGGTTTACGTGTCGCACTTACATAAACTTTTATCTCATCTGTGTCATTATAGGACATACGCGATAACAAGTTATTGGCACATTTGTTGGGCGAATTTATGTATGGTGATTTCGTTTGCCCCGCTATTTGCATAATTACAGGTTATCGCTTGTGCTAACGGAAAACGTTGTAAACCAAAAAAGGCTCATTAAAGGGATCGAACAAAACGAACGCGCGAATAAATTATTGATCGATAATTCTAAATGCGTGACGAGATTTATTTAAAAGCACATCTCGCGGCTGTTACAAATTCATCTCGGGCACAAATCACCGCGGCGACTCGCCAAATAGGAATCCAGTTCGATACAAACTTCGGAGATAAAAAGTTTTCACTCCAGGAGGGGAGATTTTACCGCTCACCCCGGCCGGTGTGTTTATCCGATCATCGTTTTCATCGTACATTACGCATTCCGTTCGCGTGAGGAAAATCTCTTTGAGAAGTGCAGTGGAAATTGGAAAAATCTCTTTGGCGGAAGTTTCTCGCTGCCGCTGTCGGCTGGACGGGAACGAGCAGGAAGTCGAAGGCTTCTTGGGAATCGATGTGCTCCATCGGCATCGCGGAAACTTCCTTATTTGGAATTTTCGTAAGCTCACGCGTGCACTCGTGGGAGACGACGTAAATTTTCAGGGGGAGGGGTGAGGAGGGGGAAGAAGATCAGGTCGGATAGTGACAAGGTATATCTGGGAACGATGATGTCGAATAACCGAGTAACCCGGGTCATGCCGTTTGATCTTCAGGAAATTCGAAGATAATTCCCAACAGCGTCAGAGTCGCGACGCAATCCGGAGAATCTCAACGAGAAATAGTATTTCCCCTTGAGTCTTGTAACTACGATACGTCAGGAAAGCACGCTGTTACATGGTTTTCTTCCTTGTCCT
>Ga0157362_1000805_pt1 | contig 11740 bp, 18 predicted proteins | sample AttlaeALBM3_FD_111480 | JGI IMG/M metagenome (GOLD analysis project Ga0157362, IMG submission 111480) | Fungus gardens microbial communities from leaf cutter ant in Ribeirão Preto, State of São Paulo, Brazil - Atta laevigata ALBM3 | ecosystem: Host-associated > Fungi > Mycelium > Unclassified ... | reverse complement strand
GTAAGGGTTCTCTCGAGTGGATACTAAAAACAGTTCTTTTCTTCTTAGGTTTCTATTTAATATGTTTTGGTTATTCTTTGGACTTTCACCTTTAGTAAGCTCTCTATTATTTGATTTATCTCCCCAGTGCCTACTTGTTTAGTGCACAATTGTGAAGCAGTTTGGAGATTTCGCCTCTCTGACCTTGCTTTCATCTTTGTTTCATGATCAAACCTTTTGATCCCCATCATTGCCTTTTCTTCCTCCATCCTTCTCAGCCTCCTTTCTCCTTCCTGTGCCTTTTCTCTAATGGGACGCATCGGCCTCCTCTCTCTTTGGTGCGCTTTTCTTTCCTTTGGGCGTGCCACTCTTTTTACCTTCCTTTCCCATAGAGGGCACTCTCTGCACTTGTGCCCTTCTTCTCCGCACTTGAAACATCTTACAGTTACCGTCCTCATGCTTTTCACTACTCTCTCCTCTACACCACACTGCATTACTCTACTACTTAGTATTTCAAATTTATTTTGGGGCATTTCTGCCCCCTTTTCTCTCTCTTTTCTATTCCTGCAATTTTGGGCCAGGTGCCCGAACCCTTTGCAACTCCTACACAGTTTTCCCTTTCTTTCATCTAGTTCTTCCTTTAGTTTGGCAAGGGCATGTTTTTCCTTGAGCAAGTTGCTCATCAATGATTTATATTGTTCTTGAGATATTGTGGTAACGTCTCAAGGTGGGTATGGAATGAATGGTCTGGTCTCGCTTAGAACTATGTCTACTGGGGCGCAAGATCTTCACCCAGCTAGATACCTACTGCCCTACTGACTACTGCCCTAATAGTACTTTGGCTATCACTCCACAAGGGAGATCCCTAATCTAGACAGCCCACTAGTGGTAACCATCAATCCTCTGCGTGTACCAACTCACAATGGAGCGTAGCACAAGGTTTATACTTGAAAAGGTACAAGTAAACTACTAGATACCACTCGTTTGTAAGGTCAGGTCTTGGAAATAATACCTGAGCTTGGTACCACTCTTCTACTGTCAATCCCTAACTAATTGACAAGTCTTCTTAAGCCAAGGGCCCGGCTATGTATGGAGGTGGTTACTGATCATGGTGATCAGCAACTGAGAGTTGATAAGATGAGAGTTGAGAGTGAGCAGAGTCCAAGGCGGACAGTGCTCTAGATGTAGAATCGAGTTCTAATGTCAGACTAGCTAACTCTAAAGCCAGAATTAAGCCAACTGCTCCTTTATCAGTGTTTGACAAGGAGAACTCGATAGAGTTCTCGTTAGATTTGGTACACTATATATACATGCAGAGTAACCCTAACTCTGTTCTTTTATCCCACGCTTCCCTATGAGTCAACTTGCTCTCATGCGTCCGTTGATATTACAAATTAAAGAAAAGAAAAAGAAAAGAAAAACAATATTCAAAATAAAAGAAAAGAAAAAGAAAAAGAAAAGAAATAATGACTTAGCTGTTTTGCCAAGTCATGATATCCCAAGACATAGCTGACATCTTAGGATACCTGCAACATTATCTCCAAGAGCTAACAGAGAGACAAAATGTCTCCAAAACAATATCAATACCACACTGGCAACCTTGACTGTATAGCTACAGTGTTATGACTTGAAAAAATGACTAAGTTATTTTCTATTTTCATTTTCATTTCTTTTATTTAGTTGAATTACTACTATAAAGGTGGAGCATGGGAAAGAAGTTATGTCACAGTCACAAATGTCACATCACAGTCACAGTCACAATGCATGACAGGGTAGTCACATAACAGGTAACATTAGAACTGTGGGAGATAAAGTGCATAGCCATGATGGTAGTTATATATATAGTATAGAAAATCAAATAGGAACTCTATCGAGTTCTCCTTGTCAACTCAGACTTGGAGTGGATTTAAGTTGTCATAGCTAAAGTCTTACATACAGCAGCTTACACAGCTAGTAGCTAACCCCTCCCTTTGCCCATACCAAACACACTTTTCTTGCCTGTACCATCTCCTCTAGTATCTCTGCCCCCTGCTCCAATGGTGAAACAAACATGTCCCAAGCTCTCCTATCCTCTGGACTTCAGCAGAGAACACCACAACGGCCATACATTCCTGAACTTCTGCTCCTTCTATATCTGCCTGGCCCTAGAGCAGTTCTATGATGAAGAAGAAAAAATTCTCTGGGCTCTTATGTTCTTTAAAGGTAGTTGTGCCACCAAGTAGTCCAAAAATGTGTTCCATCAGGAAGCAGACACTGGCGTTTTCCCTATCCAAACCTGAGGAGACTTTGAACAACAATTCCAGGTTTACTTCTTCCTTGTTAACACGAAAGCGAACATGATCAATGCACTAGAAGGAACCTTCTACCACCAAGAAAGTCAGATGGTAAATGACTATCTGGACAACTTCCAGGCCCTGGTCTCTGACATAGGTTATACAGATCCCTGAATGCTAGTGGTAAAGTTTTGATAAGGTCTCAGGTTAGGCATCCAGAACCAGATCACCACCATGCCATACAGACGACCAGCTGACACTGACCCCGACGCATGATACAGAGCAGCATTGTTACGCCACAAGCGAATTTTCCACAGAAGATAACATTTAATACACTTTATACCAACAGATTCTCAATTAGAATTTGCTCTAGAATCCTTTCTATATCCTCAGAACGTAACACTATATAATGAGTACATTGAGCAGGTGATAATTAACCTAGAGCTCATGTTGAGATCTCGAGAGACAAATAGGATGAACTGGCATCAGGTTACTAAGAGAGTTACTGAGGGACTATGCTCTAGATCCACTTTTGGATGGACCAACTTAGAAAGATGGTAAACTTGTACTCTAGGACCAGTACTACTCAGATAAAGAACTTAGACTGATAGACTTTGTGCTTGTAAATAAGCATTGATGGCATCAGATCAATCATATTTAGATAAATGACCTCTAGGACATGACTTAAAGATACTAGACATTTATTGAGACTTGCTAACTGTTTAACAGATATTTGAAGAAATCCAAATTACAAAGCAGCATCAAGAGTATAATAGAGGAAGCCAGAAGAATATTCTAGAAGGAAGCGGCAATGAAGACACATCATATTTGATGGGAAAGACTTGGTAAAGAAATGCGTCATCACAAAGAAAGGAGAGGGCTGTATCATCAGTAGGATTTTGGAAGGACTTAGGACAGAAAGGAGTTGATGGAATCCTAAAAGTAGTAATAGTTTCCTTTTTATATCTTATTTCTTGAGTTTCAGGGCTTTGTAATATCTTTAATATAGTATCTAGAGTACAGTTGGATCAGAGAAGAACCTTTTGACTCCTATCTCTATCTACACTGCCTCTGGAATCATGAATGTGGATCTATTGAAAGTAAGAAGACTGGGACTAGTGGGGTGTCTTGAGAAGAACACTGAATATACCCAGAACTCGATCTAGAGAGAAAAAGCAGATGTAACTCGGGCAGGCTTTGGAGAGGACAGTAGGCTAGGAAAGCTTGGCTAGGTGCACACTTGGATTGCATCACACCTGTAAGGTTTGGTGTTGGAGGTGCAGACAAGGGGACAACTGAGTGTGGAGGGTCCATGAGTGATCAACTAACTGTATTTTCCAGAGGAGCTTTGTCACAGTGTGTAAAGGTTGATACCTTAGGAAGGCTATGTGACGACAATCTAGAGAGATCTTACAATCATTTCACAACCACCAACATATATTTTATTGGAGCTGCATATAATTTCTATTTTCTAATTATTTATAAACCTTCATCTTTGATTATCTCCCCTCGGACCTTTAGCACGCAATTGGGAGCTAGCACAGCATGGTTTTGTTTGTTCCAGTGTGCAATTCCCTTTTGCACTCTTTCACTGGGACTGTCCTTACTACATGGATGTTTGTCAACTCACCTTGGAACAGCGGAAGGAGCTAATTGAAGATCTGTTGGTATTGAAAGATGCAGTTTCGCTAAAAGAGTCTTGTCTCCCAGAGAAGGAGGATTTTGCATAACGCAGCCAGTGATAAGTATACCCCAGTTGCCAGTAAATAAGTTCACTGTATTGACTATAGAGGATACCAATACAATTGACAGTAAACTACTAGATATACTGCCTCCTACCCCCTTAGTCCCTACTCTGCTCCGTAAACCCAAGTGGGAGAAGAGGCTGCTCAAGCTCCTCTCAATCAGTACCTTGGATGTGCAAGAAACTTCCTTACTCTTGCCAATGGAAATTGAAACTACAGACACCAGCAAACTCCACTCCATCAAAGCCCTTTTGGACAGTAGAGCAACTAGGAACTTTATTGATAGGGATTTTGTCTGTTCGAAAGGGATAAACACTTGGACCCTCTTGTGTAATATCCCAGTCTTCAATGTCGACGGCTCTCCTAACAAAGCAAGACAGATTTTGGAGGTCATGGATATACTTCTCTGCTACAAAACTCACTCTAAAAGAATGCTTTTAGCCATCTCTAGACTTGGGAAACAGAGTCTAATCCTAGGCTACAACTGGCTCAAGGATCACAATCCCAAGGTTAACAGGGAAAAGAGAGAAGTCAAAATAACCTGTTGTCTTCTCTGGTGCAAAGGAGGACATGCTCTATAGAAGAAACAGACCCACCAGAAGAGGACTAAACTCTGGGCTCTCCGATCATGTCATAATAGACCTACACCTCTGTTTTAAGAAGAGTTAAAGCTCAAGGAAGTGCCTTCCCAAATGTACCAACCAGGTTGGAAGCTTGGAGACTGACTGTTTCTTACATGTGTCTTCCCAGAGCTTACCTAGGTTGACCTCTGAGCCATGACTACAACCTCCCAGTGTCTTGTGGAAGAAGCCAGATGCAGTAAGGAGACACAGGCCACTACCACTCTGCTACCTACCTATGTCACAGAGTTCCAATTTGTGTTTGCTAAGGAAGACTTTGACATACTGCCAGAGCACTGCAAATAAGATCACACTATTGAACTGATCCCCAGAGCGGAGCCTAAGTCATTAAAAGTCTATTCCCTATCCCCGTTGGAACAAGCTGAGTTAGATACCTTTCTGAAGGAAAACCTGCATACTAGATGAATCTGACCTTTCAAGTCCCCTATAGTAGCCCCTGTGTTCTTCATTAAGAAGAAAGATGGTTCACTCTGGCTAGTCCAAGACTATTACATGCTGAATGCCATAACTGTTAAGAACAGATATTCTCTTCCACTCATCTCCAAACTTGTTTTCTAGCTCTGTGGAGCCAAGTACTTCACAAAACTTGATGTCCGCTGGGGTTTCAATAATGTACACATCAAGCCTGGAGATGAATAGAAAGCAGTCTTTTACACTAGTCACAGTCTCTTCAAACCTCTCATGATGTTCTTTGGGATGACCAATAGTCCCACTACCTTCCAAACTATGATGAACAATGTCTTCAGAACCCTCATAGCCAAAGGGATCATAGTAGTATACTTAAACAATATTCTGATCTTTACAAAGACAAAAGAGGAACATAAACAAGCAGTTTGGAAGATCTTGGAAATACTAGTAGAACATAAGTTATTCCTCCATCCAGAGAAGTGTGAGTTCTATCAGAAGTGGATCAAATACCTTGGACTGGTCATTACAAAAAACAAGGTTATGATGGACCCTATTAAAGTCGCCGGAGTCTGCGATTGGTCTATCCTGGAGAACTGGACTGACATGCAGGCTTTCATAGGCTTCGTTAACTTCTACCGTCGCTTTATCCAGGATTTCTCAACCATAGCCAGACTCCTCTTTGACCTCACTCATTCCAACAAGGCCTGGAACTGGGATACCAAGGAGCGGAAAGTTTTCAAATGTCTCAAGATGGCGGTGACCACTGCTCTGGTCTTGGTATTGCCCCAAGACTCAAAACCCTTCCGCATCAAGGCTGACAGTTTGGACTTTGCCTCTGGAGCCATTTTCTTCTAGTAACTACCCAGAAAAGAGAAATGGCACCCAGTGGTCTTCTACAGCAAATCTCTGTCTCTGGTGGAGCAAAATTACAAGATCTATAACAAGGAAATGCTCGCTATCATCTGCACACTGGAAGAGTGGAGGCACTTCCTAGAAGGAGCCCAACATCCAGTAGAGATCTGGACAGACCACAAGAACCTAGAGTACTTCATGATAGCTAAGAAACTTAACTGTCTCCAGGCTTGCTGGTCTTTGTACTTAGCCTGCTTTGACTTCAAATTAATTCACTGCCCAGGATGTTCTATAGAGAAGCCAGATATATTATCGCAGAGACCAGACCATGACAATGTATAAGGGAACCCCTCACACATGACCCCGGAGCGCCCCCCGTTACCTCCCAACACAAATTCATTGTGCAGCCTCTGGTTACCAAAGAATGGAATGCAGGGACATTTTAGTATATATTGTAGATTATTCCCTCCAAGAGCCTCATTTAATTCTCTGAGAAATCTCCTGGAGGTAAGTTATAACATATTCCACAGTATAATTTATCTGAGGAATCTCCTGGAGTGCTCTACTCTAGTTGCCCTCACAGCAGAATTAGATCTCATTACCAGAGCCTTAGGGATTCTCAGTGGACAGCCGCCCTCCGGTCGCCCTCTGCTGACAAACTCTGACCCTCTGATTACTCTGCTCCAAGGACGATGTCGCTGCCCACGGCCACCCCTCCAGGCATAGCTAACGCCTTGGGCTACCTACAGCACCATCTCCAGGAGCTGACCAAATGACAGAATGCTTCGGAACATGCTATAAACATCACTCTCATGGTCCTGACCACCCAATTACAACAGATCACCCAACTTATGACCAGCTCTGCTCTTGCGTCAACCGTTGCTCTGCCTCCGATACTGTAAGGGCACACCGGAAGGGGCACTAGTCACACTGCAATATAGTAGAGCAGGCGTCTTAAGTAGAAGCAATAAGTAGCCCAGGAGCTTCAACTATTGTTGAGGTAAGGTATCCTACCATACATCACTAGCTATATATACTAGACTAGCCAGTCTGTGTACCAGTTGCTATAGTCACATGCACTGGACAATAATAACTACACCACCAGATATGGTTATATAGTATCTATGATGGAGACCTGAACTAGAGGGAAGGGTACAAGGCGCTGCGGACTTCCGAGGATCCATGGGAACGCTAGCTGATGCAAACCCTACCAAGTAATCTAAGCAGCACTATAGTAGTCTCTTTACAAATACCTGCGTCTCCCCCTCCAGTTAGACCTCCCTCCCCTGCTCTGGCCGTTCCATCTAAACAGCGAGCGAGGCCAAAACTCCCCTCTCCCCCAGACTTCTCCAGCGAACGAAGCTCCAGACAAGCCTTTCTCAACTCCTGCACGCTGTATTTGTGCCTGGCCCCAGAGCAGTTCACCTGCGACAAGGAAAAAATCTTCTGGACCCTCGCCTTCTTCAAGGATGAACATGCTGTGAAGTGGTCCAAGAACCTCTTTCACTAGGAGGTGGACACCAGCATTTTTCCAATTCAATCCTGGACCGACTTTGAAAAACAATTCCAGAGTCAATTCTTTCCGGTCAATGCAGAAGCAGATGCTATCAACACTTTGGAGAGGTCTTTGTACTATCAAGGGAACTGGACAGTAGATGATTACTTGGACAGTTTCCTGATCTTAGCCTCGGATGCCAGATATATGGACCCCAAGACCTTGGTAGTCAAATTCCGCTGCAGACTCAAATTGAACGTCCAAAGTCAGATCACCACCATGCCCTTCAGACGACCCGCTGACACCGATCTGGAGGCCTGGTACGCAGCAGCCCGGAGAATTGACCAAGCGCGGTTGGCAAATGAAGCGTTCCAATCCATGCTCCAGTCAACAACTGTGACCCCTATATATTCTGCTCCCATTTGACCAACCCCTTTTTTGATACTCCACTCCCCTCCAGCAGCTCCGCCTTCCGTTCTGCCTAGGCCTCTGCTGCCTCTGCCTGCACCATCTGGAGGAATACCCATGGACATAGATGCAGTCTGGAAAACGTGCTCTTTACCTCCGCAAGGTTGCTATCGCTGCAAAGAGGCCAACCATCTTGTGAAGTACTGCCCCCACTGTTTGGATGTCCGGAGGTTAACTGTGAAGCAAAGAGAGAAATTGATTGAAGATTTAATGGCCCTAAAGGATGCAGTAGAGGAAGAGGAGGTTTGCTCAGCCCTGGAGGAGGATTTTGCTTAGCGCAGCTGGCGAAAAGTGTGCCCCAGTCACTGCCAGTTAATAGGTTCACTGTATTAGATGTAGAAGAGGTCAATACAGATATTCGTGAACCTATAGACATACCCCCTCTCTCCCCCTCCACTCTAGACAGGACAGCGCAACCCCGGAAGCCAAAATGGGAAAAGAGGTTACCAAAACGACTCTTCGTCAATACCCTCAACGCCTGCGGAATGTTGATCATCCTCCCAATAGAAGTCAGCACCACAGACACCAGCGAGGTGCATTCCGTCAAGGTGCTTTTAGACTCTAGAGCTACAGGAAACTTCATAGATCAAGACTTTGTCCATGTGAAAGGTATCAACACCTGGAGCATCTCTTGTCCCATACTGGTATACAACATAGATGGCTCCCAACGAGACAGGCCAGATCTCTGAAGTTGTAGACGTAGTCCTCCGTTACAAAACCCACTCCAAAAGGACACTCCTCACTGTCTCTAGCCTCGAAAAGCAAAACATGATCCTCGGTTATACCTGGCTCAAGGACCACAACCTGAAGATCAATTGACAAACCGGAGAAGTACAGATGAACCGATGCCCTCCTTAATGTGAAGGATGCTGGGTGATACGAAAGGAACAAACGTCACGGAAGAGGATAGAGACTAAAGCCCTCAACATCTGCTGGTCCGGACCCCCTCCGGAGTATGTGGAAGACTTGGAAGAGAATAAGACCCCTGTTTGGACTCGAGAAGCTGAATACGAGCAAGGAGACCGACTTTTCATAACCCTAATCCTCCTGGAACCCACTGCGGAAGACCTACGTGCCGCCTCTACGACCTCTCAGAAACTTACGGAAGGAACCCGTTAATCCATGGAGGTACAGAGAGAACCTTTCATCCTGCCCGACTGCATCAAAGGATTTGAATCTGTGTTTGCTAAGGAAGACTTTGACGTTCTCCCAGAACACAGGCAATGGGACCATGCTATTGAACTCGTTCCGGGATCAGAGCCTAAGTCATTGAAGGTCTACTCTCTGTCTCCGGTGGAATAAAAGGAGTTGAACGCCCTCTTAGAGGAGAATCTGCGCACCAGACGAATCTGCCCCTCCAAATCCTCCATGGCAGCTCCAGTGTTTTTCATCAAGAAGAAGGATAGCTCACTCCGGTTGGTTCAGGACTATTGTGCACTCAACTCCATGACGGTCAAGAACAAATACCCCCTCCTACTGATCTCCAAACTCGTGTCCCAACTCCGCGGAGCCAGATACTTCACCAAGCTAGATGTCCATTGGGGTTTCAACAACGTTCACATTAAGCCCAGAAACAAGTGGAAGGCGGCCTTCTGAACCAATAGAGGCCTGTTCGAACCCTTGGTAATGTTCTTTGAAATGACTAACAGTCCAGCCACCTTCCAAACCATGATGAATGACATCTTCTGGAACCTCATAGCAGAAGGTATAGTGGTGGTCTATCTGAACAACATCCTGATCTTCACCAAGACGGAGAAAGAGCATGTGCAAGCGGTCCAACAGGTGTTACAGGTCTTGAAGGAAAACAAACTCTTTCTCTGCCTGGAGAAGTGCGAGTTCTACAAGCAGCGGATTGAGTACTTGGGTCTGGTTATCTCAGAGAATGAAGTCTCTATGGATCTGGTCAAAGTCGCAGGGGTCTGGGAATGGCCTATTCCAGAGAACAAGACAGATGTTCAGGCTTTCCTAGGCTTCGTAAACTTCTACCAGAGGTTCATCTGGGACTTTTCTGCCAAGGCTCGATCCCTCTTTGACCTAACACACTCCGAACAAGTCTGGACGTGGAGCGGAAAGAAACAGGTGGCCTTCGAAGATCTCAAAACAGTGGTAACCACTGCTCCGGTGTTGGTATCTCCTCAGGAATTGGACCCCTTCTGGATTGAAGCGGATAGCTTGGACTTTGCTACAAGGGCAGTCTTGTCTCAGCAGTCAACGACAGACAAAAAATAGCACCCCATAGCATTCTACAGTAAGTCCTTGTCCTCTGCGGAACGGAATTATGAAATCTACACACGACAAGGAAATGCTGGCCATTATCTATGCATTAGAAGAGTGGAGGCACTTTTTGGAAGGAGCGACTCATCCAGTGAAAATCTGGACCGATCACAAGAACCTCGAGTATTTCATAATGGCCAAGAAACTTAACTGTTGTCAAGCTCGTTGGTCCTTGCATCTGGCTAGGTTCGACTTCTTGCTTCATTACTGCCCCAGACGTACTATGGGCAAACCGGATACACTGTCGAGGAGAGCTGATCATGGAAACAGAGCCTCCGACAATGAGAACATTGTTCTCCTTCGACTGGAGTTCCTTGCAGTGCATGCCCTGGAAGGAGTGGAACTGACAGGTGTAGAATAGAAAATCTTGTCCGACATATGCAAGGGAAACCGGAACAGAGACCAAGAGGAACCCATCGCTAAGACAGCATGAGAGCTCCGACGCTCCGCTAACGGGACAGTGCACTCCTCGGAGTGGTTGAACATAAATGGCCTACTCCAGTTCCGAGAGAAGATATATATACCTCAAAGTCTGGACTTATACAGACAGATTGTAGCCCTTTGCCATGACACTTACATCACAGGTCACCCCAGACGCTGGAAGACACTAGAACTGGTGTCTCAGAACTACTGGTGGCCTCAGATGTCTAGGTATATTGGCCAGTATGCAAGTACCTGCGATCTCTGCCTCCAGACAACACCTTGGCGACACTTTCCAGTTGGCGAGCTCCAACTGCTCTCTGTTCCAGACGCACGGTGGGATATGCTCAGTGTTGATTTCGTGGTCGAACTCCCAGAGTCCTCCAGACATGATGTCATCATAACTGTCATGGATTCCATCTCCAAGAGAGTACGCTTCGTTCCAATGCACACAACGGTCATGGCGGAAGGAGCAGCCAGGCTCTTTCTCCACTACATCTAGAAGCTCCATGGCCTTCCGAAATGTGTTGTCTCTGACCACGGACCCCAGTTCATAGCTTCATTTACTAAGGAACTGTATAGACTACTAGGTATACGACTATCTCCTTCACAGCTTGGCACCCCCAGACGGATGGACAAATGGAACATGTCAACCAGAAGCTCAACCAGTTCCTTTGCCTATTTGTCAATGAACGGCAGAACGACTGGTACGACCTCCTACCGATCATGGAGTTCCAGCACAATAACCACATCCACTCCGCAACGCAGCAACCTCCATTCCTACTAGACACCAGATGAATCCCCCATATGGGCTTTGAGCCAAGCCAAGTCCCTTCCAGACTAGAGACAGTCAACGAGTTCATGGAGAGGATAAAGTCTGCTACCAAAGAGGCCAAGTCAGCGATCCACAAGGCACAGGAAGACATGACGCGGTGAAAGGGTGCAAAAGAGAATTGCACACTGGGACAAACAAAACCATGCTGTGCCAGCTCCCAATTGCATGCTAAAGGTCCGAGGGAAGATAATCAAAAATAAAGGTTTATAAATAATTAGAAAGTAGCAATTATACGCAGCTCCAATAAAATATACGTTGGTGATTGTAAAATGATTGTAAGATCTCTCTAGATCATCGTCGCATAGCCTCCCTAAGATATCAACCTTTACACACCGTGACAAAAGCTCCTC
>Ga0157362_1000804_pt1 | contig 11741 bp, 7 predicted proteins | sample AttlaeALBM3_FD_111480 | JGI IMG/M metagenome (GOLD analysis project Ga0157362, IMG submission 111480) | Fungus gardens microbial communities from leaf cutter ant in Ribeirão Preto, State of São Paulo, Brazil - Atta laevigata ALBM3 | ecosystem: Host-associated > Fungi > Mycelium > Unclassified ... | reverse complement strand
TTAATTAAAAATAATTGTAATCTATAATGTAGGTACGCACCATTTTTGCACAATATTTTTCTATGTTTTAGATAATTTCATAATTTCTCTTTCATAAAAGTCCTTTTAAATGTCATTTACTATATATATTGGATAAAATCGCAAGATTATATCCAATATAAAATAGGAATACAGTTAAAGCAACATACGCAAATATAATACATATCCTATGCTCATGTTCCACGTGACGAACAATATATTGCGAATAATAATCTCCAATTATTTGTGGCTTATGTTAAAGAAAATTTACTATACTATATTTCTTCAAAAGATCGTTCTTTACATTCAATAGAGTTAAAAAAAACCTAATCTTAATTTTGATACGCCGAATTCTCTCATTCCTCGAGCGTTTGTCTAGCTTCGGGCAATCCGCAGAATTAATCGAATCGACTTTCAACGAGACGATATTGGGAGAATTAAAAGAAAAGAGTACCTCGTCGGTCAAAGTCCGTTTACGCGGGAGAGAATAATTGGAAGGGGCGCGAGTACAATTTGCGTCGAGCAGAGAATCTAATTCCATCGATTTTCTAATCCCCGTACGTTTCCGCGGTTATTCATAATTTCTATCCCCGCGGTGATGCAAGCGAGTCACATTAAAAGCCTCGATCGTATATGAATACGTGGAAATTACGCACATTCCGCGGGGCTTATTAGATTACCGTCCGCTGTTATCGTCAACGATAGTTGCGTCCTCGGTTGCGTCGTTATCTTTATCTCTCTACTCCTCCCCTTGTTCTCTGTCTCTTTCTCTTCTTTAATGCACCTGTCCGCTGCATCGCCATTCATGCGTACGCACATGTGTGCCAGTGACGATCTGAAAGAAGCTCATACGATATATCCGTGTGGCAAGGAATTTGTTCGGATTCTTAGACTTTGAGAAAATATTTATCAAAAATATGACGATTCATATATGTGGTGTTATATGATCCCGTTAATGTGTTCGCTTTAAAACGCTAATGAAAATTATCTGTGATGAAATATAAAATGAGCTAACATATCGTGTTTTGCATTCAATACTTTAACTTGAATATTTTTTTCTATAAATGTCACGTGTCTTTTTTATTTTAGTCGTGAAATTGAGATTTTTATATTGTGTGTATGCAAAATACTATTTTGATAGTAAACTGTGTACGCGCATAAAGGGGAGGGAAGGGGGGGTGTTATTATTTTTAAAATAATAGCAATGATAAGATAATGATGATATAATAATGATATAATCATAATGATAGGATAATTAATACTATATTAATTTGTTGTGTCGATTCAAAGGACATTAGTTATATCAAAATTAGGTTCTGATAAAATGAATTAGTATTTACATATAATGTGTGTATTAACTATTCATTATTGAGTCTTGTGTCAATGACATCTTTTGTTCATCACATTATAAGCTATATTATATGTGAAAACGCATTTCACCGGAACCCAATCTATGATATAATTAGTAGAATCTTCACTTTCTAATTATATGGAAAATTGAGTCCCGATGAAATGAGTTAGTTTTTTTCACATATAATGTAGTTTATAATATGGTGAACAAATGATATCATATAGCGATTTCAATTGATGTACTCAGTCTGTGTGCACTGGGTGCATATTAAAGTCATAGATTTATATAAAAATGTATGTTTATTATAAATATAGAAACGCGTTAAACGCGATCTTCATTACATTTTATTATGCTGTAGTTAAAATATGTATTTTATAATTCAAAATATTTTTTTTATAATTCAACATTTATAATTCATTTTTTTATAATTCAAACATTTCACTTTTACACTCAGATTAAATCAGTGTATAGCTTTAATATCCACTAATGCATTCTACTGAATTCGTTAATTCACAAGGTTCAATAATAATTCAGAAGTTTTTAAAATGACTATATGATGTATCAAAAGTGTAAAATTTACTTACAGAATATCTTTGATACATTATAAGTTAAAAACTATATTATTGAATCTTGTGTCAATAACATCTTTTGTTTATCACATTATAAGTTGCATTATATGCAAAAATGAACTTCTTTCATCGGGATCTAATTTTCCATCATATAAATAAGGATCTTTTGATTTGAGTGCTAGAAATGTCGATAATATAATAAATTGAAAAGAACTTTCTATGGATCCAGATTAAGCTAACAAAGACGAACAATCACAAATGAACATGAACAAGTATTATTAAAGTTCTATATTTATAAGAATAGCATAAAAAACTGTTGTTTGCTTAATATCATGCTTAATCATGTCATATTAAAAAAGTGCTAAGCGCTTATTGGATGATAGACCAATTAGATAAAAAATGGCGGTTGAAATAGTCAATAGAAAAATGCAATAGGAAAGCAACCAATAGGAGGACGCGATTGTCGATATTCACTCAGATAAAAACAATGTGTTACTCTTAGATCGATTCTACACGCGTTCAAGTAAACTTGTCAAGTATAAATGCGCAAATCGCATACATACGAGTATATATCGTCATATATCGTGTATATGACAAAGCTGCATAGTTATTTCAATAAATTTGTATTGTATTGTATATGTGGCTTGCGCATACCAACTGATACGTTTACAGCGTGAAAACAGAACGTATTCTTGTAAATATAAAGCTCTAAGCATAACAAATTATTCTTTCGTTTTTCTTATATTAAAAGAAGATGGAATAATTTGTTTGTGTTTTTTGCTTGATTCGGATCCGCCTTTCCGCATACTTGACTTTATCAAATTCCAAAATTCAAATTTTTGTAATATATAAACACAAGTCAAATTCGTTATTTTTCAGGATGCGCGTCCACGGGAGGGAATCCGCGAGACGGTGCGCGCGAGTAACACGCCGGTGAACGCGCGAAGAAATGAAATGTGCGACGAGAAGAGCCATTAGGAATCCGCCATTCTCGGCGAATGTCATTCACCCTGCGTGTACATCGTAAGAAGAAAAAGAAGAAGAAGAAGCAGCATCATCACGGGAGAAGATCGAAGTGAGTGAGTCTGCTCGCATCCGAGATTCGACACTTGTAATTCGTCATCGCCTGGGATCTCCTCATTTCATCGGAAATCAGCTATCCGTAAATGTATTTCATTTAATCCCTCGCCCCGTCCAATTCGCCGGCGTCAGAAGAGTGAAAGGCAGTACTTCGCTCCACGCGACGCGTCTCTTGACTCTTGAGACGCATCCCGCCAGACTCGCGCGTTATTTTCGCGAGGTCACGCTCCGGAGTCTTTCTTCGTCCATTAACGTCTCGATATAGTGTGCTTTATATATACACGTATTCTTCAAAAGTATATAGTCTTGTCGCCTAATGTACGCGAATTTAAGTGCAAGTGCATTTAGGTCACGTTGGTATACTCTCACTTTTTGGTCAAGTAATCCCTCGACCGACCGTTCTTATTCGCTATAATACAATTGATGAGATGAGAAATTCTATCTGAATGACCATAGTGAAAGAGCACGCTTGTCGATGCTCGCGAGACGCCTTCGCCGTCTTTGTTGAGGAAAGGATTGATGGAATGTTCGATTGAGGAAGAGTCGATGAATGTCCGTGAGGATCGACGATTGTTAGCCGATCGTTAAATGCCGCGGCTCAACAGCGAAGAACTATGCGATCCATGCGGACGAGCTTGAGTATCGAGAGATCTAATTCCATCAAATTCAGAGATTCAGTGGATCCACTGAGTGATCTATGAATGACGATGAAGCTTCTTCTGTAACATGCGCACATTATTTAACTTTGCCTATTAAGATAGAAGAGGTCCCAGACTGATAAAATTATTAGTAAAACCGGAGTGTTTACCGTTTATTTGACGATGCGCTCTAGTTTTCCTCGATCGAGGAAACAACAATTTCTCTGTGCACCGGGATTACTTATCCTAATTAGCCTAATTTCAAGCGAGAACAATTTCGAAATTACTCGCTTCTCACACTCGCGCAAATTAATCTAAAAGCAAGTGCTGTTTTTCCTTCAAGGAATTACGAAGCAAGAAGCTACTGATCGCAAGAACGCGTCTTCACTCGAGGGACTTCTCTTCCGGAAATCGAATCGATTTCAAATGAGTCCAGCCCGTCGATTGATCGAACAGAGAATCGTCTGACGTAACATTGAGATTCGTAAGTCGGTGTTTCCGTATTGAGGTACATCGAGAAGATACGCGGATCTCCATTTGATCTTCTCTGAAAGGGGACCGATTATAGACTCCGGTAGTGTCCGCGGGGACGCAGATGGGAGCTTGTCTGATAGAAGTCCCATCAACTCCGTGCGACAATAATCTAACGTGTTCCCAGCGATCGACTTCACGGCTGCCGTCGCGTTCTCCACCGACGTCGCTCACCGACGTTACCATCGACCACAAGGCCTCTTCTTCTCCCATCCGATTCGGCCACAAAAATCCGATCAAGCTGGAATTGATGGAGTTGGAGAACATTGTTGCGAACACCGTGTACCTGAAAGCGAGAGAAGGTGAGTCTCGTTTTACTTGTGTTATCACTTATTGCTGTTTGATTTTAGATTTTATGTTTATATTTTATGTTTTATATACATATATTTATTCGCGGAAATTATCGATCACTCATATACAGCGTGCGGAGCAATTAAAGACTAGCAGAATAATTAACGAGTGAGTAATTATAAGTTAAAATTCATTATAACATAAAACATAAAAATCTGTTTCTTTTTGTATCGAAATATATTGGTCAGAATAATATATTAATGAATGATGTTTTATGATGTTCTACATTTCATTGTTTCCATTATTTGAAGAGCGGCAAGGTAATTAGGAAACTGAGAAAATTCACGCGGTAATGACAAAAATTGTTCCATGACGGGTAATAATTGCGCTTCGGTATAACACGTGTCAAGAACAGTTATTGAATTCGGTCGATTAGCGCGCGCGCTGAATGTACAATTCTGATATTGTGTATCTACATATAATGGCCTTCCCGGAACACCCTATGGCCTATACACAGCTTTCATTACCGAGAGTTCGGCTGGACGACATTTATTACGCGCGTAAAGTCGCTCCGTAGTTTAGCTGCGAGATTGAACGTTCGCATTTAACGCGCAATATGCAATCGTTACTTTCGCATTTAACGCGTTTCGAATTGCCGTCATGGAGAAAATTAAGGCCATTAGGCGTATTTTTTTGCGACACGTGCGATTCTGGATAAATATTTCCGCAATCCCGTGATTACGTTCTCGATGAGATTCAGACTGTCATTTACGGATGAAAAATAAAAAATTTTCCTCTTTAGAATTTTCTTATTTACGAGAATTACGTCAATTAAACGGCTTTAGATTGCGGAAGATAATAAAACAACATGATTTGCGCATTTAATACTTTTATACGTTGCACGCAATTTAAGTTACTTTTATCGATAAGAAAATTCTGTCACGTATTTATAACTAACTAAAAGACGGCAATTGTGCAGTTGTAATATACGTACATTTAGACACGTGCTGAATCGAAAAGTACTTATCCAGCGAACGTTTTATGATGGCTTGTTGTAGGTGTCCATATTTTTAATGCGCGTGTAAAACGATGCTTGCGTCGACAGCTTAAGCGCCGTAACGCGAACGATAGATCGAAGCAAAAAATCTTTACTGCGAGAGGATCATCTTTTTTTCTCTGCTCGGCCCGATGCGTGTTTTAGCACACCTCGTCATAGGCGCCGGTAGAACGCGATAAATAAAATAAACAATTGTTCTTATTTCACTTTTATCTTCGTCAAGATTTTGATTTATGAAGCTGTGTTAGTTGGACAGCTCAAATTTATTTTTATAAATATCGGTACTATAGACTCTAAATTCTTTAGCCTCTCTCTTTAATATGTAGAAATAAATTATAAAAGAATAACAAAATATATACAAGATATATACAAGATTCGACAACTATGACGATGGATTAACAAAGTAAAAAGGAACTATTTTATTATTGTAATTTTAAATGTAATTTTCTGAATACAAAAAAGGCTAAAAATAGTAAATTGTATTCATTTTTAGAGAATATAAAGAGACATGTTGTCATATTTAGAACATCCGTAGCGTCCCGACGCCCATGTCTTATACGAGGATAAGCTCCTTTGTGGTAGACTAAAAAAAATTACGGTGTATATTAAGCACTCGGTATTATCGCCGTTGATTCGTTATTTAATTTATGTACAGGGTGAGAGAGAGAGAGAGAGAGAGAGATAAAATATGCAAATTGCATGAAAATGCAATTGCCTTTCACAATGTAGCAATATTTTGTTATCTATTTTGCTTTTTTATTACCTATAGGCGGAAAGATCAATGGCAATCAAAGAAAAAATATTTAAAAATTATAATAATAAATTGGAAATAAGTGAATCTCTCTCTCTCTTTCTCCATCAAAAAGCGTCTTGATTTAGCACTAATCAGCTTTCTGACTTTAATTTAATGTTTAAATATATCTATAACCAGTCTCTTTGTATGGCAATCTCGTGTAAAGCTTTCTGATACAAGCGGTAGTTCATCTCACAATTAGCGGTGTTTGTTTTTTTTGCGAGAAATTCAATCAACGAAAATAACATCTCAGACACGTATGCCAAAAAATAGGGACTTGCAAAATTTTTGCAGGGACAAATGCTTGATTCAATTTCATTTTTCCGTCCTGCTCGTCGTATATTTTTAGCCTCGTTACAGGGTACAATGAACTTTTGCTGATAGGAAAACGTGACGCTTTACTTCTCGTTATGCTTTGTAATACGTCCCTCACGAGATATGTCATATAGGAATATGACAGGTATTTCAGAATTTTTCACGTTTTCTTTTCCCATGGGAATTTATAGTTTAATCAATTTTTACAAACAAAATTTTAATATGAAGTTCTTAGATTAGAAATTTCTATTTGTCGCAAGAAAAGAAAATATTTTGAAAATTCAATTTTGAGATTTAATATCTCTAATGATTCATTATTCTCTCTATGTGTATATTTTTCTGAATTTAAGAGAACTTGCAACAACAAATATCAAGCTATCTTTTTCGAGACTAAAGATAAAATGCTGACTATTCAAATTCAAAAAACAAAATTTAGGAAGCTTTACTATGAATTAAATTTCAAAGATACGAATGAATACTAGTTTTTTATCAGTAAGTAAACTCTAATTCGAGTGAAAGCGCCTGATTGAAAACCTGAAATTTTCCCGGGAGAATATCGTCGAATAAAATTTGCATACAGATCACGAGGTTACATTAACTCGAGACGCTCGAGACTAAACTTTGTCGATTACTGTAGTCACAATTGATCGGTTGCAAGTAGTAAATTCAATGGGGAGGGTCATCCACCATTGGCCGGCATTCAATTAGTGCATTACGAACGACGTCCTGTCGAAGAGTGCAGGCGTGTTGATGGTCGGAAAGTAGGTAAATGGATTGGCGTGATAGCGAACCACGTCAATGGCCTTGTATAATCATATTGCTTGATAAACTTTATAAATGAGAGCCTTGCACGATAAATCCAATCGCCGTGAATTACATAAATATACAGGATACCTACCGTTGAGTTATAGGGATAACGGGTTAATTAGCGGTCTTCTGTGCTCGCTGTAACGCAACGACGACGTAATTAGCGGCCATTCGATCGGGAAATGACTATAATCAATTTGTTGCGCTGACGAAAAACTTTTCCATTTACGAAATCCCAATTTATCACGACTAGTTATTTTCTGTCTCCATAACGTTTTTTTGAAGAGGAGGCAAAAGGTGTCAATAATTCTAGATTATCTCTAAATTAATTCTGAATATGGCTAATTTCACATTTTGCATTTCACAATTAATATTAATAGCTTCTCGATAGATTTCAATCAATAGTTAGAATTCCTTTGAAAAATTCCAAAAATTAACATCTAAGTCACATTTAATAGAAATGTTAACGCATTTTTTTTTTAAATATCGAATTTGAATTATATTTTTTCGATGAATGCTGATATGTTTTTTTTTTAATGAACAATAGATTTTCTGATAACAACAAAAATTTCAATGTTTTGCAGAAGCGAAAAGATTTTAAATTTTACTTAAGGAATTGAATAGTCTCAGTATTTATAATTTCTTCGTGCAATTCTTTTAAAAATTTCCAATGGTGTTTTTAAAAATTCTTCCAATCTCTCGATTTTTTAAACATTAATTTAACAAATATTTTAGGAAACTTTTGAATTTATTCGCAAAAAAAAATTTTTGCAGTTAATAGTATGATAGATGTGTTTATGATAGATGTGTTCATAAAAATGTTTATAAAAATGTATTTATGCAATGACGTCAAATAAAATAACGATGCAATAATACCGAGATGATGTATTATGCGGCTGTCCTCGTAAGCCAAAGATGCGTTTCGCGGGACCGACATACGTGTTCGTATAATCGAAAGTCACGTTTCGTCGTGCTGCGGGAACTTCAATTATCATAATGATAGCAATAAGGATTTGTGCGCAATTATTGTGAATAAAGATACAGAGTTATGCCCGTCGCACACGCTGATATAATTACGTGATGACGATGGGGCGTGAGAAAATTCCATCATCGCGAGAACGCGGTCGAGACGCGAATTGTCGCGAATAAATTTCTACGCTCGGGATAACAATAATTATTTTAAATATTACGTTTAACGCGTGCATGTTTATGTGTTTGTATGGAAGTTGATACACGAAGAGAGAGAGAGAGAGAGAGAGAGAGAGAGAGAGAGAGAGAGAGCAATTTTGTTGAAGAATCTAAAAATTTAGCTATAATAGATACAGATCTGAAAATAAATAAAGCTGGATCATCAAAATAATTTTATAGGAATCTTAAGTATGTGGTAAGTAATGTTGTGATGAAATGTTTTGATATTCTAGCAACCAATTTTGTCGTCCTAATTATTTTGATGGTCCAACAAAATTATTTTCAGATTTGTATGTAGCTAAATTTTTAGATTTTTCAGTGAAATTGCTTTTTCCGTGTACAATTTAAAAAGAGCGCCAATGGATCTTTATTTTCCACTATTGAATTAAATATGTGCAAACAACATCGCTTTGTTCATATCTATCCGTTAATGTAAAAAATGCAAGAAATTTATTCATACCAGAGTTGAAATTCGCGGAATAAATCAATTTACGAGATTCGATTTAAGTACGTTTTCACTCTTGCGAATTATTTTATTTCGACTTTCGATTCCGGGCTTTGAATTTCTTTTACTCTTCCTTTTCGCTCGTTTGATTTCGTCGAATACCTTTTTTCGTTCTTTTTTTTTTTTTTCTATCACTTTCCAGGATTGGACGAGATGCGCGCGAGTGCTCGAACGTTGTATTTCGTTTTATCTCTCCCCTTCACGCGATTCACTGAGCCGAATGTGGTTTTTCATTTTGCGGCATTGCCGACTACACACCGATTGAACGGGATCGCCAACAGCTGCACAGAGTAGTCCGCTACAAGCAGAACAGTTAAAATTTGTTCACGTGAAGACTTAGTTCAGAGAATTGTTCAATAAAGAACATGCCTTATATTTCTAATCCTACGAAACTTTTATCATCGCTAATGATTATCTAAAATTAATTTGATATGTAATTTGATTATACAAAATGATAATATAAAACTCTTTAAATTCTTTGAAATGGAATCTCACTCTAAAAAAGTGAAAATAAATTGAAGATCAGTCTTGAAAAAGAGTGTCTCAATTTTGAATGTCAGTTCTAAAAGTTTTTAGAGAGAAGGCAAAAAGTAAAAAAAATTTTGAAGCGCGAAATATTCGAGTCATAAACCCTATGTAATTTTTGTACGTTCGAAATACCCCTTTCACTTTTAACAACTGATCGTGAGACACGATCAGGTTTGTTCTACATATAGATAGAATACAGCATGCATTAGACAGGTCCTCGTCCCGCGCGATGCAATTCGCATGCATCACAGCACCCGCTTCCTCCCCCATTTTTCTCCTTTTTCCTCCGCCGATGTGGAAGAGAAGGTGGAGCTTATGCGACCCTCGACTTCCGTTTGTTGGGGATCGAACAAGCGGGTCCGTGCACGCGTATCGAGATACAGGGTGCTCCGAAGTGATCGTAAGTATCGAGAATTGTATTTCAATCTCTCGAATCCGAATTATTTCAAGTTTAACGAAAATGTTCAGTATTTGAGTAATATCTTCTTCAATATTAAATAACCTGCTTAATTTTGGCTAATATTAACTCGATTCGCGTTAGTAAGATAAAAATGTGATAATAATACTCTTCCTATACGAGCACTTCCTATACAGAAATTATGCGTTTTGCAGATTATCTCCGTATTCAAATACATTTTTAGAATGCCAATGATTTTACATTTCGTGAACATTCACTTCATTAGGACGAGGAGCAGCCTGAAATGCGATTTTATTTTATTTTTCGCGGATTATTCATCGGATGACAATGAAAGTAAATTACATAGACCGCATAGAATTTACATTATTCGAGCTATTCTCTTTGTTTGAATTTTCTGAACCTGTTTGACATCTCCATTCAATATTCGTCAAGTTTCTGATGCATCGCTTTAAACGGACAAATATAGAAAGTTCTTATCTTGATATATGGTTCTCTATCTCTAAATCGACTTTCCATCAGATAATCTATTATCTCTCGATGCAATAGGGATATCAACTTTCTTGGAATAATCTGTATGACGAGCTTGTTCATGGAAGCGAAAAACTGGGACCATACATTTCCTATCGCTTTTCCCTGTCTCTTATGTTTTTCTGCACGAACGATACCGCGGAGGATTTTTTTACTTAACAAAAGCTGGGAATCTTTTTGTCATAATCAGAATTCATTTAACGCAAATGAATGTACAGAGTGATTAAAGAAACTCACTTTCATTTATCCTTTTTATCCAGGAATTGTTCTTTTATTAATTCAAAATTGATCGTTTTAAATACTTTTTTAATTAACCTTTGAGTTTATTCTCTGACAAAACAAGATTCATTTGAAATCGTATTTATAAAAACTTTTGCGTTCTTTGTTCTTATTGTGGAAATTTAGTTTGTGATAGATTTTTTTATTATTTATTCAGTAGGCCACACTATGTTAATATTTAAATATTTCTTTATTAGGAATAAATTAATTCTACGTTGATGGAAGAATTCGTGGAAATCAGAAAATGATCGAAGGATCTTGATTAATTCGCATGTGCACGGATTATTCTCGCAATTTATCAGCAGTAAACTTTTTAAACTGTTCTTTTCTTGCCTCTACTTTATTAAATAGCAGGATTATTCGATAGAAAGTCTATAATAACGATTAATACACCATAAATCATTATTGCTGTTTATATCAACGCATAGAATGTGCATTGTAACGCGACGCGCGTTTTTACAACGCGTTATCTAATGTTATGACGTTCGCTTCAAAGATATTAATAAATTTCTGTCGACGTACACGTCGATAACTTTTCTCTGTCAGGATTTACCATCGCAACGTCATGCATATGAAGTAATTAACGAGTTTTCAGGTTTTGCAATTGAATGAGGCTAAATCATGTCAGAAGCTAGTTAACTCAGCTTATCGAAAACCATGATTTTCGATGAACATTGATTAATTTTGACATTATAATAATATAATATTATAATTTTAATCATTACAAGAGAACGAAGTGTTTTTTTTTCAATTGATTTGAATTTTTGCCAAAGGTTGGGCATCGAAAAAAATCGATATGTATTTTGCTGTTTGCTCAGACACTCAATAGTTTAAGAGATATTAAG
>Ga0157362_1000803_pt1 | contig 11743 bp, 5 predicted proteins | sample AttlaeALBM3_FD_111480 | JGI IMG/M metagenome (GOLD analysis project Ga0157362, IMG submission 111480) | Fungus gardens microbial communities from leaf cutter ant in Ribeirão Preto, State of São Paulo, Brazil - Atta laevigata ALBM3 | ecosystem: Host-associated > Fungi > Mycelium > Unclassified ... | reverse complement strand
CCGTTTGTTCGACATATAATGCCAATCATTGCACATGATTTATACTACATTTAAGTATATTCTTTTAATGAGCATCGATTATTTTCGTATTTGCAACACAATCAAACTGAAAATAATTAAACCCGTGCGCTAATACTATACACAAGAGTAAAGTTGACAAAAAAATTTAACAATTTTTTACAAATTTAATTTTACAAATTTAATTTTACAAATTTTTTTATTAATTTTAAAAATTTAATTTTACAAATTAAATTTTTTTGTTAACTTTATTCTTATGGTGCAGTGCCAGCGCGTGGGTTTAATTATTATTTAAAATAACTTAGAGACCGGAACTTTGTTTGAACTATTGTTAAAACTTATCAAGAACTGTAGAACTCATCGAGAACTATAAAATTTCATAGTTTTCAATTGATTTTTTCGAATCTTGCTACGGGAAGTTAGCACTGCAAATTTTCAAGTGTTTTTTTCAGCTAAATCTATTGGAACTATTTATAAAACCTATCAGGAACTATAGAACTATTGCCAACGGAATTATCAAAACTTGCAGTACCAAAAGATGAGGTGCCAACTTCACACACGTAACGATACATGATATAACCACAAGGCCGAAGACGACGTGATCGCGACATTCGATTGGCAGCGCAACGCGTCAAATTTTAAATTAATAAAGGATTCCATAATTAAGAAGTTAAAATTAGACTAATTAAAAAACGCCGCAACGGCGTTCCGTGCGCAAAATTACACCCGCTTAAATACAGGGGCAATCACTAAACGCACCTGATACCAAATTGAGAAATTAACCGCAATTGAATTTGGCAACTGACCGCTGGTTATCAAGTCACGATGATGATCATCGGTCGACGGAACAATATAAAAAATCTTTTGAATAAATTCTTGCGGGAAAAGTGCCAGAGGCGTTAAATCAAACAAACGCGAAAACAAACACACAATTGCGATGCGTTCAGATTTTGTGCAGGAGCGCTTGCGTTGCGCAAAATCTTAAAACAGATAAACGAGAGGCAGAAATCATTACTGGAATCACGTTGCAACCGGCGATGCAACGCCACGTCAAAAGATTATAGCAAAAATTGCAAATACCAAATGTTGTTAGAGAATTTTTTAGAGCATTCTCTAACAACTGTCGGTATGAAACGCGGGCGATTGGCTGGCTCCCATAAAGTGGAAAATCACTCCTTATGTGTAATAAATGCAAGATTTAGATGGATAGACAATTTTTGTATAATTTTTCGATTAATTCTTTTTTCAGTCAGATTTTTCAATCTCGTTTAGGATAAATTTTCATTGCAAGGAAAAACATTGTAAGTGCAATCGTGCAATACTCAGTTAGATTTTCTAGCGAAAATCGAACAAATTTGTCCCGCATTTAAAACAGATTCATTTTCTCTTTTTCTATTGTTACATTTTATCTCTATATTTTTCTTTAGTTTTATTTTATTTTTACTTTCCTTTCGTACACCGAGCGCGATAATTATTTCATTATTTTGCGAGTGATTTATAGTATTGATTTATACAACGTGTATCATCATTAAAGACTCTTCATTTCTCTTAAAGACTTTAGTTTTTTTCTCTTTCTTTTTTAGTAAAGTTCGTCAGTGTGCCGTGCTGTCTGTGTCGTCCAATAATGAGTATGTGAATATGTGGGAGTGCATTAGCGCGATGTAAGAATAAAATGGCGGTGTTTCGAAAAGAAATCACTTCCGTCACTCTGAGCGAACTCATCTCGCAAACTCGCACCCTGGCGGCACGGATTCTCCTCTCTCTCGGCCCCCTGTCCCAGAATTCTGCCCGATACGCTGTCCAGTGCCCCGTGCTTTCCTGGCCCCAGTCATCGCGAGCCCGCGACTGCCATCCGAGCGGGGAGCAAAAGCTTCCATTAAAGCGTCCCATCGCTCTACTTTCTTCTACCTCGTCGCTCGTACTCTTCTCGGCCGCGTCCCCGCAAAGAAAAAGGGGCCACAATCTTGTCTCCTCACGCTCTTTATTTTCCATCGGCCGCGAAGCGTGTATAGCGTAGCGAGCGCACATGTCCTCTCATATGCATTCTCATATGTCAGAGCGACATAATTCGAATATCATGGAGAATAACGAGGCCAATATGTTCATAGGAGCAGTTGATGGATCGCGAAAATAGAAGGGCTGGGCAAATATTGCGGATCCTAGTGCGCGAGTACCATTGCGCGGAGGCGTTTGATCCTTGGATGTTTCTTGATCCACAGTGAATCTACAGGCATCTCCAGAGTACTATCCGATTCCGGGTAATCATCCAGATCCGTCGCTAACACATTTCGTTCACAGGGCTCTTCCGCGGATTATCCGGATCGAAGCGATCATTCGAGTAATAAGAGTGATCCCGCTCCCAGGCCACTGAGGCAGAATCATCTCCATGACTCTTAAAGTTCTCTTTTTTTCTTTCCTCACCTCTTTTCTGCCGTTTATTTATGTTTTTTTTTCTCTCTCTTCCCCCTCACTTCTACTCTTCATAGGTCGCACACAAGCGTCTGCATCTTACAACAAGAATGGAACAGGCTACTGTTCAACTTCCGATTCTCGATCGAAATTATTGGTAGATTATCGCAACAAGTCCGGCGCTCAGCATCCACCAAACCAGCTACGGTTCCCGCAAATTTTAAGACGTGATAATTATTTTTTAAGTTCTTATTACTACAAAGTTTAACGTCCCTATCAATCTTTTTTTTCTGGTAATAACATATAGATTTGATCTCATTAAAATAATTTTTTAACAATTCCTTCTTCTGTTTTAATAATAGTCAATTACACTTATAAATTCTTCTTTTTTCGTACATGAAGAAATAGAGCTTATGCCTTATCAAAGATACATAAATAAATAGAATTGCCCATTTCGTTTGATAGTTTCCTCATTGAAAAGTCCTTTTTACCAGTTAGCAGTTTTTCTATACAGCATAATTATAAAAAATATCCCTAAAGTGGATAGTCATAGAGAATAGTTTCCAAATTGTTAAGAAGTTTAATGGCTCTCAATAATGGCTTTGAATAATGAACATACCTTGATTTCATTGGATATAATTAGTTTTTTTACTAATGTGCCGATTGATAATCGATTATATTAATAATTATTGGCAGTATATTTCTAGGAATTGTTGTTTACCGAAAGACGAATTTATTAAAGCTGTTAAATTTGTTTTAAATTCCATGTTTTTCACCTTTAATAATGTTATATATAAACAAAATTATGAATTCTCCGTTATTGTTGATCTGGTCATGCAAAATTAGGAAAGTAGAGCCTTGTCTTTGATTCGATCACCGCTACCCTTTTATTATAGATATGTAGACGATATAATTATGGCGGTATCTACACTTTGATTAATTCGATTTTCGATATTTTTAACTTTAAGCATCCAAGGATTCAGTTTATCATAGAAGTGATGATAGGTTAAACTTTTTAAATGTTACTTTAATTATTAATAATAATAAAATTGAATGTATTTGGTACCATAAATTAACGTTTTCGGAGAGGTACTTAAATTTCTTATCATCTGATTTCTCAAAATAGGGGCACGATTGTCGATTTGATAGATAGAGTGATTTTAATTTCGAATCTTATTTCATCTTGATAATTTTTGTTTTGTAATCTTATTTTAAAATTTTGTTAAAGAATGATTATCAGTTAGAATTCATTTTTGATAGTATTAATAAACGATAGAAAAACATTATTAATTTTAAGAGAAAGAAATGGGATTATGATAATATCGAAAGCGCGAGGTCTTTATGGTTTACTGTTACGATGTTTTCCGAGAAATTTAATAGATTAAATAGCGAGGAAAATGATATTAGAATATCATTTTATAGGTATATTAATAAGTTGCGTGAATTCATCAGGTACATAAGAATCTCCTTCCGCATGAAAAAAAATCTAATGTATACAAGATCTATTGCAAAGATTGCGATGCGAGTTACATCAGACAAACAGGAAGACAGCTGAAGACGAGAATAGCTGAGCACAGGAATCATATTCGGTGAAACACAACCACACGTTTAGTCATAACTGATCACCGATTGGAAGAGATACGAGTTCGATTGGGAAAATATTGCAATTTTTAATATGAGAAACCCCATTACAGAAAGAGATTGGTGTCAGAGATGTTACACATTAGGAGACAGACGTGACCTCAACCTGTAGACAGACTTGCAGGCTTCCCAAGGCTTCTACTTTTCAATTGTACACGGATTATAAATATTGGAGTGTTATTATATTTGTCAGTTAATCAATAGATTTTTTGTTACATTAAGATTAAATTATTAAAGATTCACTTTTTGTTTTGATGTCCGTCTGGACTATAATTAATATCAGTTTTCTTTCTTTCTTTTTTCTTTTTCTTTGCGATTAATGTTTGTGTTAAAAGTTATTTATTAAATATTCAATATAATTGATGCTAATTCCCTGAACGGTCAAAGACTGGTTTTTGACTAAACCGATAGAATTTAAGTGTTTGCGATATAATGAATTTTTTATTTTAGGGAGCTATCTTCTATTATTTTATAATAAATCGTTTTTGCTCCCCCTCCCCCCCCTCCTCAACAAATTTACCTTTTAATAATTTTAATATATTTTAGATTGTTATTAGAGTTCGTTTTTATATTATAATTTCTGTTAGGAGGTGGCTCAGTGAAACGAATTAGTTTCTAAAAAAGTTTGTTGTAATTACATTATATCTCTGAGGCTCAAAAGTGAACCGAAACATGTGTAAGTGGATTAATTATTAATAAAATTGTTTTGTTAAACGTATTGGTTCGTACAAGAATTATCGTGCTTGACTTCTATTGCCGTTGTTATATCCAATCATTTTGTATCATTAAGAATCTTTATCATTACGAATTAATTTATATAAAAAATAAAAATAAAGCCTCAAGGTGCAATATCAAATTAATGTTATGGTGAATAGATATTGTAAAATCTGCAGAGTCGCATGAATCCTTATTCATTAATATCAGGAATAGTCAGGATGAGTAACAAGAACAGAGACGATTGTGAAGAAAGGGCCGAATATACCTTTTAATAACACAGAATTCGTTTATACATATAAAAGAAAAAAATCGCGATAGAAAGAGCTGTTATTTGTCGTTGTTCTCGAGAGAGAGTTATTGTACAACATGGCGGGTATCTCGATTATTGGCAAGAATCGATAATCAAGATAAATCTCGACACAGTAACAATGCGAGATGACCGGAAAAGATCATTTTATTCCAATATGCCCTCTCAAATCATACATTAAACATCCTTGAAATTTGTAATCTGCAATCCCAGATCTCTCGTGTGAGATGTGAGCGGGGCAGCGCCTTGATTAGGATGTCGACAGTCATATGTGTCGTGGGTACATGCCGCAACTCCAACTCGCCAGATGTGACCCTCTCGCAAACAAAATGATCGACATCTATGTGCTTCATCCAAGCATGATAAACAGGATCAGATGGTATATATAATACTCCAAGATTGTCAACAGAGAGAATAATTTCTCCGTACTTCTCCATTCCGATTTCCTGCATTAGGCTTCGCAAGTAGGCAGCCTCCTTAGCGGCTTCTTAGAAACTGACGTACTCGGCTTCAGTGGACGAAAGCTATCGTTCGTTGTTTCTGGAATCTCTAAGAGATCGCGGCTCCTCCTAAAAAATAAGCATAACTAGTATATAATAAATGACGATCAGAAGTATCACTTGCTCAATCAGCATCGGAGAAGCTGTGGATAGAATGGCCTGTTCAAGTATACACCAGCGCTAGATCAGATCCAAATAAATATCTCAGGATTCGCTTGATTGCAAACCAATGCTCGGCCTGAAAATTATTCGTGTGTTGAGCCTTAGACATAATATTCGCAATATCGGGACGTAACAGCAAGATATATTAAAGCACCGATTAGTTCATGATATAGCCATTCTCTTGAGTTTGAAATGGTTTTGTTGTTGAACAATGTGATGGTATCTCCGATACCGGCGTGACTACTCTATTGCAATTTTTCATTCCGTATCTTTCTAACAATGCCCCATCTGTGATAACTTGATCACATCGTCTTCTTGCTTGATCTCCAATCCTAAGCAATATCTTGCAAGGTTTTTAATCTCACAGTCTTGTAATAGTCGACTCTTGACATCTTGGATCTCGTGTCGCCATCAAATCATCAACATAGATGGCCACGAGCATGATTTCAGAATTTCGTCAATCATAATAAAGACAAGGCTCGTTCACAGTTGCCATGAGCCCTAAACTTTTCAATTTTTGATTCAAATTGGCATGCCTTCCGGCTTGACGCAATCCATACAAAACTCGCTAAGTCGGCAAGCATCTCCTCCTTCCTCGAACATCCTGAGCATGACCAGAGCAGTATGAAACTACAAAGTGTCTGGTGTTTAGGCGATGATTCTTCTCAGCATTTCCTCGAATATCTCAAACATCTCCATGATGATTTTTTCTTCGAGTTGGCCATTGAGGTAAGCAGTAACAACATCGAATTGCCAAACTTTTAAGCTCGGCAGCGAGGGCCATCACAGTCTGTACTGTACTGTCCCCAATCTAGCAACAGAGGCGAATGTTTGGTGATAATCAATTCCGAAGTGTTCACTGTATCCCTTGGCTAATCTAGCCTTGTATCATTCAATACGGCTATCTGAGCTATATTTATTCGTCAACACAAGTCTGCAGCCAATAACATTCTGTCCTTCAGGTCTCTTGATGATATCCTGTGTCGTTTTTTAAAAGACTCTTCATCTCACATTCTACAGCCCTCTTCACAATGCTTGCTTTCAAGAGCTTCATGAACAGATACTTCAGCTATACCGGCGAAGACATCATGTGAGTCGGCTTCTCCATCTTCCTCTGCCGGGTTTTCTTCAGCTTTCTTATTCGATAGTACCTCTATTTTGAACATCTTCCTAAGTGACCTCGGTGTGAAGTAATTTCGGTCTACCAGGTGCTTGCCTTAACACTTCACATTATGCCGTAGGTCATGCGGGGTACCAGGAGTTACAACTTGTTGAACAGATACTGTAGAATTAATTTGAATTAAATCAAGATGTTCGCGCAGAGAATTTTCGATAGATTTTTCATTTAATTGTACTTTCCTCCGTCAAATCATCTAATATTGACGAATCTTCAATTATGTCATTTATCTCCTCTAAGAAACGAACATCTTGAGCAACAATGATTTTATGCTTCGATGGAATCCATATCCGAAAGCTTTTCGTTTTCCTAGGATATCCAATAAAGATACTTTCCAATGATCGGGCCGAAAATTTATCCTTTGTTGGATCTTTGTCTAAAACAAATGCCTTCGAACTGAAGCTCTTCAGATTGTCATAACTCAACGATTCGCCTGTCCATTTTTCGAATGAAATTTTTCCACCTAAGGCGTTTTCTGGATATCAGTTGCATATGTAACACGCAGTAGCAATGGCGTCGGTCCCTCGCTGTCAAGCCTAACTGAAGCATTAGACATATTCTGCAAAATATGATTGAACTTCTCAGCCATCCCGTTCTGCTGTGAAGTATAAGGAACTGTCAATCTGCGCTCGATATCGCTTTTCACCAGGTATTAGTCGCGCTCGACTAATGTTGCAGTATTTCCTGCCGTTGTCCAATGCAAATACTTTATCTGTCTTCCAGTCAAGCGTTCCATCATAGAATACGGCTTGATACGATTTGAACTCAAATATACCACTCTTCTCTCGTAGGAAGTACACTTCTCCCCATCTTATACAATCATAAAGGTTACGAAATATCGTGTATCATTTGATGCTTGTGCGATATGGACCGACAACATCCGAATGCACAATCTTTAATGGTTCTGCATGGACTTCGATCATTTTGAAAGGGCAATTTCGTCATCTTTCCTCTTAGACACATGCAACGCGATAACTTATCAATGTCCTTTAAACTTATATAAACACGGTCCCGAATCGAATGTACAAGATCACGAGCATTTAAATGACCCAACCGGTAGTGCCAGTTCGGAACACTCCATTGCGGTCGCGGCCTTGGCGCATTTCACATCTTCATGGGTATAATATAAATTACCTCTACGGTCCGCTACAAGTCTCACATCATTATCATGATTTACTACTCGCGCTTCTCGACCATTAAAAATTACATCGTGTCCCATATCCGTTATTTTAGCTATCGAAATTAAGTTCGTACATAAGTCGGGCACATACAAAGTATTTTGGAACTGCACCTGTCGTTTCTCTCAGTCACAGTAGTAAGTAGAACCTCTCCTTCGCCCTTTATTTCTGCAAATATATGATTGGCTAGATTCAATTTCTGCTTAATTTGTACATTCTTTGAAAACTTTCTGCGTCACTACAAAGATGAGCAGTGCATCCACTGTCAAGAATCCAGGTCGAGTTATTGTACCGCATGCACTTCCAAATGCCTCTTCAATAGGCACTATGGCACTAGCAATATGGCAGATGGCGTAGGAGTTATCGATGGCATTTGCCGACTGTCGAGTCTTCTCAGAGGCTTTATCTTCTTTCTTATTCAGACAATCTGGCCTCTTGTGTCCTGCCACGATGCCATAATCATAACACTTTATCGACTTACTATTTTCGATTCCCTTTTCATTTATCTTTTCTCTTTTTAGACGTTTTTTTGGTTTGCCATTTTTCGCAGCTAAAGCAGTAATAAGTTCTCCTCCATTCTTTCTTGTTTCTATTTCTTCTAAACTCTTAACCTTCAAGTCTTCAGCCGTGGGAAGCCTATTTTGAGATTCAATAGCGCGTCTGAAATTCTCGAACAAAGAAGGAAGGCTGTATAATAGCATTATAGTCAATAGACCATCTCATCTATACATTCATATCCTCTAATTTGTCAACAGCACCAAAGAACTTATCGATATGTTCCTTCATATCTCCTTCGTGTCTTTCATCTGTTGATGTATGAGCTGTTTTAACAACGTTGTCTTCCTTGCGGACCACTTTGAAGCACAGATTGACTCGAGTTATAGCACACGACATTTCGCATTCACGATAATTCTGAAGGGTGAATTGAAAGAATTTAGTCCGATCTGGCCTTCCTACCCGCAATTGTCCAAACTTCTATTAAGGCGTTTCCATCCGCACCAGCCACGAGTTCCGGCTTAACTTTCTATTCACTAACATATTCCCACAAATCATTTTTCGTGAGCAAAACCTCTATCTGCAATTTCCAGATATCGTAATTGTCTTTGGACAATAACTCAATACGATACGGTCCATATGATAATGAAGCCATTGCGACAAAGCAAACAGGTTCGAGCGAAAGAAATTTGTACAATTTATTCGAGCACGTAAACAATTTAACCTCAACACGTGGCAGACTCTGGGCCCATAACTTGTAAAATCTGCAGAGTCGCACGAATCTTTACTCATTAATCAGGAATAGTCAGGATGAGTAACAAGAACAGAGAGATTGTGAAGAAAGGGCCGAATACACCTTTTAATAGCACAGAATTTATTTATACATATAAAAGGGAAAAATCGTGATAGAGAAAGCTCTTATTTCATTGTTCTCGAGAGAGAGTTATTGTACAATACGGCGGGAATCTCGATTATCGGCAAGAATGGATGGCACAGAAATAGCGCGGTAACTGGAAAAAGATCATTTTATTCCAATAGGTATCGTATTGTTTGGTAAACGATGAATAATATCTAAATTATCATTAATGCAAAAAATTGTTCGTGACCAATATTTAATAACAACTTTAGGAATCTGCGATTTATCATTAAAAAAGAAATAAATGATGCATTATCAACCAAAGTTGAAATTATAATTTGATATTAATTTTTATATAAAAATAGAATGAATGAAAAAAAATTTTCATAATTTTTATTAAGAGTATTATATAAGATTTACTTTGAAACATTTAAAAAATTTTTTTTGTATTTAGTATTATATAGTGTGCATTTGATTATTCGTAATTAATTAATCTTGTTATTTTTATTTTAATAAAATTCTTTTTAAAAGGTTAAAAATTAAAAACTAATTTCTTTAATTTAAAAGCTAATTTTAGACTAGTCTAATCTAAGTAACGTGCATTTGAATGTGCAGAATATTTACATCGTAAATAAAAATATCAATATTAATTAATTATCTTGTTTATATTATATTGTTATGTAAAATTTGAATTGCTATCGGTTGGAACAGTTGTTCGAGAAAGGAAAATTTTTATTTGTTTTTAGTTCGATTGTTTTTCCTAATATCATAAATTATTTAGATGTTCTAATATATTTTTATCTATTAATATCTATTTATCTATTAATATCTACTTAATGTTTATTAAATTTCTTAAAAAAGAATGTTTTTGATCGGAAATTATTAAATAGAATTTTTAAATGATCAATGTCATTTTTTGATTTCAAAATAAATAAATCCGAAAAATAAAAATAAAGAATCTTCAATTCATTTAAAAAATAAAATATTAATGAAATTATGCACAGTAAAATATATTTTGAAACTCTTATTATATATATTTATTATATATAGTCTATTATTCTTCCATATGATTGTTCATTTAAATTTCTTTCTTTTATCATTTCTGTCAAATGTTTCTTGAGTTCATAAAAAAAATATATGAAGCAGTTCAAATTATTTTAAGAAACAAATTCAGTAAACAAGAATGGATTAAAATAAATTGAAATTTTATTTGTCGAAGTATTTTAAATAGTAAAAATTTTTTTTTGGATTCAATTGGGTTCAATTACAATAGATTCATTTAGATTTAATTAGATTCAATTGGATGCAATCAATTGGATTGAAAAGCTGTATTTTTTCAGTCAGAATTTTGAATTGAGTAGTATTCGCGATGCATGGAAAAAGCTAATATTATTTTTATACTGATAAGCATGTACTTTATAAATGTACTTTACACAATTCTTATAAATGAATAAAAATGTATTTCAAATTGAAAAGGATTCATTTTAATGTTTGCAAATGCATATTTCTGAAAACTTGAATCCATTTCAATCCATTTCAATCCATTTTCGATTACAGAAAAAATAATTAATCTTTTTTCTTTTGTGACTTGTTTCTATCTGTTTGACAAAAATAATAAATATAATTTCATTTTTTGTTTAATTTAATATTTTTTCTATGTTTAAAATTTTATGTTAATTCTACGTAAAATTTTACGTATATTAATTAATTATTTTAAAATTATATTAATAATTATTTTAAAATTATATATATATATTAAGTGTGCAACTTTGCTTCCGCCGTTTTCCTATAGATGGCTTTAGCGGTAAGTGGTGGTCGAAATAAATAGATCATAGACGTCATATAATAAACTTGGGCATCTGTCAACATAACCCCCAAGAAACATTAGTCGATTTGTGTCTGCATCATAAAGTTATTCTCGATCGAAAATGTCAATTTACGAGCCAAATTCTCGTCATTTGCGGGAGGTTTTAATTTTTTGCTTCATTATGAAGAAATCTGTGGCTGAGGCTCATCGAATGCTCTCAAATACTTATGGTGAGGCCGCTATTAGTGAAAAAACGTGTCGTGAGTAGTTTCAACGCTTCAAGAACGGTGATTTTGACGTCAAAGACCGGCATAGTGGTGGAAGAGAGAAGGTTTTCGAAGATGCAGAATTGAAGACATTACTTGAGCAAGACTCGTGTCAAAATCAAGAAGAATTGGCACGATCATTGGGAGTGACTCAACAAGCCATTTCAAAACGCCTCAAAGCCATGGGAATGATTCAGAAGCAAAGAAATT
>Ga0157362_1000802_pt1 | contig 11744 bp, 10 predicted proteins | sample AttlaeALBM3_FD_111480 | JGI IMG/M metagenome (GOLD analysis project Ga0157362, IMG submission 111480) | Fungus gardens microbial communities from leaf cutter ant in Ribeirão Preto, State of São Paulo, Brazil - Atta laevigata ALBM3 | ecosystem: Host-associated > Fungi > Mycelium > Unclassified ... | reverse complement strand
TTTGTGCCCGACAAATCATACCAGACTGGCCTTGATCTCAGGGTCCCTTTCCGATGCTGATGGCATGAGGACCCCCAGGACGGAATAAGGAACGGGTCTTGTTACAGTTGCCGATTTCGAGACGCCGCGAGGGTCTGACATTGCGGGCCGATGGTGCTGCTTTTCTCGCCCTGGCGCTCTTTTGCGGTCTCGCAGGTGGTTCCCTCGGGTTTGTTTCCCAGAATACCGGCCCAACCCATGCGCTGGGCCATGGATTGCTGCTCGATCTTTTCGTCCTGATCCCGGCTCTTCTAGGCGGTATGGGACGATTGATCCTGCCGGGTGAGCTGACATCCCTCCCGTCCTTGATGGTCCGTTTTGACCGCGTGGCTCTTGTCGCCCTGTTCCTCGGGGCGCTCTGCGCGCTTGGCGGTGTTTCACGACCTGACCTATTTGCCGTCTCGATGGGGCTTTGGTCGGTTGGTGTTGTGTTGCTGGCGCTGTCGACCATCGTCAAATGTCTCGAGTGTCGCGTTGTGCGCTTTCGTGACCTGTCGCCCTTTACCTGGTCACAACTTCTCGCGTCACTTGGCTTGATCGTCATCGTCCCTGTTGTCCTGGCTGGCCTGTGCCATGACCTCGTGGCGGGCGGGGATGCGCAAATTGTCGCTGGCGTGTGGCTCGGTCGTATCCAGGTTCCCGTACTGGCCCTTGTCATGCAACTCGCCCTCGGAGCGATTGCAAACCTCGTTTCCTTCCATTCAACCCGTGCCAAGATCGTTCTGCCACTGCTTATGGCGGTACCGACGCTGGGTGTATCGGTGGTCTGGGCGCATGAAGTTATCGTGCCGGGGCTTTCCGAGGCATGGCTTCTGGGGGCAGGCGTTGCCCTCCCGTGTTTCGGGATCATGGGGCTGATCTGCGCTTCCCTATGGCGTCGCAGCTTCACCATGACCTATGCGCTCTCCTGGAGCTTTCCGGCGCTGCTCCTGCTCTCTGCGGGTTGGGCGCTTTATCTGTTCCCGGCGCGGCCGGAGGCCTTTCATTCCGCCATGCTGTTTGGCGCGGTGTTTGCGTTGTTTGGTTGCTATTATCGCTGGCAGGCCCAGCTGGGCGATATGGCTGCGCCACTCTGGCTCGGTCGCCTTCATCTTGTCTCGATGGGTATTGCGGTGCTGGCCATGATCCCGTTTCTGCCCATGCTGCGTCATATCGGCGAGGCCGGCATGATGGTCTCACTCTGCTGCGTTGCCTGCCTGGGCGTCAGACTGATCATGCCATTGCGTGAGCCTGCGAAAGTCGACCTTTCATGAGTGCCTCACAATCATTTCCGCATGTCGAGCCGGGGTTCGATCGCCTTCAAGGGGCGACGCTCAAGGACTGGCTTGCGCTGCTGAAGCCGCGTGTCATCTCGCTGGTGGTGTTCACAGGTGTGGCGGGCATGGCCGTGGCACCGACATGGCCTTCGGTCCCGCTCGGTCTGATCGATATGCTTTGCATATGCGTCGGGGCAGGGGCGGCCGGTGCCATCAATATGTGGTATGACCGCGATATTGACGCGATCATGAAGCGGACTTCGGTGAGGCCCATTCCGGACTCCCGTATGGATGCCGATGGCGCCCTTATCTATGGCGTGGTGTTGTCGCTGGCTTCTGTGGCTCTGCTCTGGCTGGCAAGTAATGCTCTCGCTGCAGGTATTCTGGCGTTTTCGATTTTCTTCTATGCCGTCATCTACACTATGTGGCTAAAGCGGAGCACACCGCAGAATATCGTGATTGGCGGAGCAGCCGGGGCCTTTCCGCCCATGATCGGTTGGGCCGCCGCAACAGGCTCCATGAGCGTATTGCCGGTGGTGATGTTTGCCATCGTGTTCCTGTGGACGCCGCCCCATTTCTGGTCGCTCTCGCTCTACGCCTGCAAGGATTACACTAAGGCTGGCATCCCGATGCTGCCCGTGGTGAAGGGGGCTCGTCATACGCGCTGGAATGTCTTCATCTACACGCTGATCCTGCTGGCTGTGTCTCTAGTACCGTCCTTTCTGCATCTTTGCGGATTGATCTACACGGTGAGCGCCACGGTTCTCGGGCTGGGCTTTGTGGGATTTGCCTTGCGTGTTCTGCTCGACAAACAAGACGAGACCGGGGTGAGCCTGACGGCTGACAAGCCTGCCCGCTATGCCTTCCGGTATTCGCTGGCGTATCTGTTCTTCCTGTTTTCAGCCCTGCTGATCGATCGGGTGTTGTTTCCATGATGAAAAACGAACTCGCCGTGCGCCGTCAGGGGCGGATCATGGGCCTGCTGGGTGGTCTGTCACTGGTTATGGTCTCTCTTTTCGCCCTGACCTATCTGCGTCTCTGAGACCCGTGGGCGCTTTCCCAACGGCAGTCCGATTCCGCGTCAGAGGGGCATGAGAGATCCGCTAACCGGGCTTCAGACCTGTGGTGCTGCCTTAAGGTAACGATGAGGATAGGGCCGCAGCAACGCCACTGATTCCTGTGGGTCTTCCGGCTGCCGGATATGTTTGTAGGGCCGGGGCCAGCCTCGTTCTGGTTGGCCGCTACTATCCCTCTGATCGGGACGATGCTCGACTCATCAAAAGCGTCTGAGACAACGCGGGCGGTGCTGCGAGGCAGAAGCCGCCGCGAGTCATTGCATAGGCAGACAAAGAGGCTAAGGGGCGGTATAGCCGTGATGGTGCGGGCAGCGTTACGTCCTGATAACGATCAGCCAATACGACCAACGACGATTTGGCATCTGAAAAGAACGTCTGCGCTTTGGGAGGATGTGTCCGAGTGCCGTTGGGTCGGAATACCAGACACAGTCAAGTGGGATACGCATATCCAGTAAGGATCATTGTCGATGCCCCGACAATCCGCTCAATGCGCCCCCTTTCGCGTCAAAGGGGGGCAGATCCGCACCTCGTCAATGTCGGGACAACGCAGTCGATCGTCCAAAGCGTGCCCCGTCCGAAGAGGACCTTCGGTGACTTCCCCATACACTAAAGCCGAAGCCCTCAGGGGCTCCGGCTTTAGTTCTGGGAGCGGTGGGAGGCGGCAGGAGTTACCCATCCTCCCGCGTCAGCGATCACCCGACCTGGCCCGGCACAAACGCGGCCTTGGCCGCCGTTTCAGCCAACCTGCTGGATGGCTGAAAGTACCCAGTTGCCGCGTCCATCGGCACGTACGAAGGTCCATAGTTCCGTCACCACCTGACGCTCGGTTTTGCTGCCATCAATGACGTTGCCGAGCTGATCGGTCGTGACGTCATACAGCGAATACTGCATGGCAACGGTGGTATAGGTCAGGTTGCCCTCACGCCAAGCCTCTGAGAGATCGCCGCGCATGAATTGCACGTCCGATACGATATTGCGTGCACCACGGCTGGCATAATCGGCCAGCTGTTCGTTGAAATATGACACCATCTCCGGTGTGGCCATGCTGGAGAGCGCCCGCATGTTCTGGGCACTCCAGGCAGCCTGGATGTCGAGCAGAAGGCGCTGGAAGTTTTGGTAATCACTGTTGTTCAGCGTCACGGCCGGCGCCCCGGCGCCACCCGAAAAGCCGGGGCTCTGAGGGGCACTGGCCCCGCCCTGGCGACGATTTCCGAGCCAGCGCAGCACCATCACGATAATGAAACCGAACAGCGCAATCTGGAACAGCAGGCCTAGGAAGGAGAGCCCCCCGCCGATACCGCCAAGAAAACCGTGCCCTGACAGCATGCCGAACAGGCCGGCACCCAGCAGGCCACCCACGAAGCCGGTCATGAAGGGGCGGCGCTGTGCAAAGCCGTAAGGCTGGCCCATCGGGCGCTGCACCGGGTTGCTATAACCTGGTGACGGGGATGAGGGGGCATAGCTTCGCTCCATGGGCCGGGCCTGATAAGGCGCGGTCTGGGTCATGGGCGGGGGAGAATAGGTGCGGCTTCCCCGGCTTCCCATGGAGCGACCGCCACCGGGGCGCGCATCGGCCGGGGCGGCCAGAAGCGGGGCAAGGGCAAGAAGCAGAAGAGAGGCGCGGAACAGGCGGCGTGACATGAGAACTCCTTACTGGCTTCCGGCAACGCTCATGGCGTCGATCCTTAGTGTCGGGGCATCGACACCGTGGCGGAAGACGAGATCGTCGGCGGCACGCAGGACCGCGAACATCTCGATGAGATTACCTGCAATGGTCAACTCGGCGACAGGTTCCGCAAGCTGACCGTTACGAATCATGAAACCCGACGCGCCACGGCTGTAATCGCCTGTCAGGCCGTTGATGGAAGACCCCATCATCTCGGTCACATAGATGCCCTCGACAATGTCCTCCATCAGCGCAGCGCGTGACCCCGTGCCACCCGTCAGGTAGAAGTTGCCGACTGCCGGAGAGGGGGGACCACCTACGCCACGCGAGGCGCGACCGTTATTGACCAGACCAAGCTGGCGGGACGAGCGACCATCCAGAATCCAGTCCGTGAGCACACCGTTTTCAACGAAGGCGAGGGGGCTGGGCAGCAGGCCCTCGGCATCGAAAGGCTTGGAACGCAGGCCGCGCGGACGCGTCGGGTCATCGATGACACTAAGGGCTTCCGGCAGGATGCGCTTGCCCTTGTGGCCAGACAGAAACGAGGTCCCACGAGCAATGGCAGAGCCATTGATCGCACCCGCCAGATGGCCGAGCAGGCTGGATGAGACACGTGGGTCGAACACCACCGGGAAGGATCCGGTGCGCGGCTTGACCGGGTTCATGCGTGCGAGCGCCCGTTCGGCTGCCTCACGCCCGAGCAGCGCCGGGCTATCCAGATCGGTCAGATGGCGCGTGCTATGTCCGGCATAGTCACGCTGCATGCTCGGCCCTTCACCGGCGAGCACGCTGATGCCGTTGCTATGGCTGGTCTGGGCATAAGCTCCGCTGAAACCGCTGCTTTCAGCCAGGGTGATCTCGACGCGGCTATAGCCCGCAGAGGCGCCATTGCTGTTAGTGATCCCCTTGATACCGAGGGCGATTTCCTCGGCCTCGCGCGCCCGGGCCAGCAAGGCATCGAGGCTCGGGGCTTCGGTCGGATCGACCATATCGAGCGCCGCGATATCGTACACGCCCTGCCGGTCGGGATCGACTCCATCGGCCCAGGCATCCTCAGGCACCACATGCGCCATGGCAACAGCCTGCTGGGCAAGCGCCTCGAAGCGGCTCGGGTCGAGTGCCGTGGCCGAAACACTGGCCGCGCGTTTACCAACGAACACGCGTAGGCCAAGCGTGAGGGTCTCAGAGTGCTCCAGCCCTTCCGGTACGCCCTGACGGCACATGGCCGAAACCGAACGCGAGGCCACCATGAGCGCATCGGCCCGATCGGCTCCGGCGCGCTTTGCGGCTTCGATCAGGTCTGAAAGACGCTCCTGGTCCTTGCTCATGCAACAAGCCTCTGGCTGATGGCCTCAAATGACGGAATGGCCCCCACCGGGCCAATGGTTGCGAGCGTGGGGCGGGCACGGAACAGTGTTTCGGCGGCGCGGATCATGGCCCCTTCATCCACAGCATCGATTTTCGCCACGGTCTCGCTCGTGTCGATAATCCGCCCGAAAAGCTGCATCTGGCGGGCAATCTGCTCACAGCGGCTGCCCGTGCTTTCCAGCGACATCAGAAGCGAGGATTTGACCTGTGCACGGGCACGGGCAATTTCCTCCGGGCTGATGCCATCGCCGATACGGCGCAACTCGTCCAGGAGGACCGGCACAAGCTCCGCTGCCTCCTGCTCGCCCGTTCCGGCATAGATGCCGAAAAGCCCGCTATCGAGGAAGGGCAGGGCGAAGGAATAGACCGAGTAGACGAGGCCGCGCTTTTCACGGATTTCCTGGAACAGACGCGAGGACATGCCACCGCCAAGGACGGTCGAGAGCAGCATGGTCGCATGATAGGCCGTGTCATTATAGCTGACCGAGGGAAAGCCCAGTACGATATGCGCCTGGTCGAGCTCGCGCTTCTCGCGATGCTCGCCACCGAGATAGGTGCATCCCTCACGTGAGGGCGGCTGATGGTCGGGCAGATCGCGAAAATGCTCCTGCACCATTTCCAGCACGGCATCATGCTGCAAATTGCCAGCTGCGGCGATGACCATGTTACGCGTGGTATAATGCGTCTGCATGTAGCGCATCATGGTCTCGCGCTTCATCGAGGCAATGAGCCCTTCGGTGCCCAGGGTCGGACGCCCCATAGGCTGATCGCGGAAAGCCGTTTCCTGAAAATGGTCGAAAATGATGTCGTCAGGCGTATCGTTCGCCTGACCGATTTCCTGCAGGATCACACCGCGCTCGCGCTCGACTTCCTGATCGAGAAACGTGCTGTGGGTAAGGATATCACCAATGATGTCGATACCGAGCGGGAGGTCTTCCTTAAGAAGCTTGACGTAATAGGCCGTCTGCTCGCGAGCCGTGTAGGCGTTGATATGCCCCCCCACATTCTCGATCTCTTCGGCAATACGTGCGGCGCTACGGCGCTGCGTGCCCTTGAACGCCATATGCTCCAGAAAATGCGAAACACCGTTTTCCTCTGCGCTTTCGTTGCGCGTGCCGGTAGCAACATAGGCCCCGAAGGAAACGGTTTCGACGCGCTCCATCCTTTCGGTTACGACAGTGAGGCCATTGGGAAGGGTGGTGACGGTAATCGGATCGGTCATCGAGTGGTGATGGTCCTGAAATCGAAGGAAAATGGGGTTTGTGAAAGGAGATGGCGTCGCGGGGGGCAAAATCCTAGCCCCCCGCGTTGGATGATCGTGCCAGGGCGTGTCTGACGCCAGCCCGGATATCAGGCGGCGTGAACGTGACCGGCCAGATGACGCCTCACGGCATCCTCAACGAGGTTGAGTTCATTGGGCTGCGTTTCGTAACGCTCTTCGCGAGCAAACAGATCCGCGAGATGCGGCGGTAGCGCCGGGTCGATACCCGTGGCCTTGCGCACAGCATCGGGGAATTTGGCTGGATGGGCCGTGGCAGCCACGATCATCGGAATTCCCGGCTCCTGCTCCTGACGGCCAGCAGCCAGTCCGATCGCGCTGTGCGGGTCGGCCAGATAGAGCGAATTGTCCCACAGCGCCTTCATCTCGCCCAGCGTTGCCTCATCATCGAGCATGAGAGCGCCAAAACGCTTACGCGCACGGTTCCATACGGCAGGATCGACGTTCATGCGGCCTGTCTGGCGGAAATTCTGCATGGTTTCCCGGCAGGCAACCGGATCGCGATCGAGCAGTTCGAACAGCAGGCGCTCGAAATTGGATGAAATCTGGATATCCATCGAGGGCGACAGGCTTGGCTCAACGGCGCGCATGCTCATGTCGTTGCTGGTCAGGAAGCGGGTGAGGATGTCGTTGCGGTTCGAGCCAATGCACAGACGGCGGATTGGCAGCCCCATCTGGCTGGCCGCCCAGGCTGCGAGCACATTGCCGAAATTGCCCGTTGGAACGGCAAATGAGACTTCGCGATCAGGCGCACCCATCATAAGGGCAGCGCGCACGTAATACGGGATCTGTGCGGCAATGCGTGCCCAGTTGATCGAGTTGACCGCGGAAAGGCCGATCTCATCGCGAAAGCTAGTATCGGCAAACATGGCCTTCACCAGATCCTGACAATCATCGAATGTCCCCTCGACGGCGATGTTCAGGATGTTGTCATCGTGAACAGTTGTCATCTGGCGGCGCTGCACATCCGATGTGCGGCCCATCGGATGTAGGATCGCAACCGAGAGATGCGGGCTGCCACGGAAAGCCTCGATGGCCGCAGACCCGGTATCGCCCGACGTGGCGCCCACAATCGTCACGCGCTGGTTGCGCTCGGTCAGGACATGCTCGAAAAGCTGGCCAAGCAGCTGCATGGCCATGTCCTTGAAGGCGAGGGTGGGGCCGTGAAACAGCTCCATCGAGAACAGCCCGCTCTCGACCTCTACCAGTGGCGCGATGGCGGCATGCGAAAAACCGGCATAGGCCTTCGCGCAAAGCTTCTGCAACGTCGGCAGGTCTATGCTGCCCGCGGCAAAGACCGAGAGGATCTTCGCGGCCAGATCAGGATAGGAGAGGCTGCGCATGGCGCGCCACTCATCTGCCGTGAAGCGGGGCCAGGTTTCCGGCATGTACAGCCCACCATCCTCTGCCAGACCGGCGAGCAGGATATCTGAAAAGGAGCGCGGGCGCGCATCGCCGCGGGTGGAACGGTACTGCATGATGGCCTTCATGATTGCGTGGCTGGAAAACCGGGGGCGAGAAAAAGACGAAAAAGAACAGAAGAAAAAGAAATGGCCCGTATTTCAGGGCAGGGCAATGCGCAACAGCCTGGATCCGACCGGAATGTAAAGCTCCCCCGCGCCCGTAGTGCTGTGCCCGGCGTCGCCCGGCACCCATCGCGGCATACCGGCCCCCACCAGTTCATGCGATGACAGAAGGATATGCGGATGCCGTGCGGTGTCGAAACTCAGAATGCGTCCCTCGCTGATATCGGTCAGATAGAGCGTGGCCTTGTCATCGATCGTGATCCCGCTGACGGTGGGCGTGCCACGCCATTGCGTCACCCCTTCCATGAGTTCGGACGGGGTCACGGAAGGATCATTCAGCAGATCGGCGGAGAGGCGGTAGATCGGCCCGGTAGGGGCCAGCTCATACAGCCACTGACCGTTGGTTTCGAGTGCCAGATAGGCGAGGTCGCGTGTAAGTGGGTGCCCGTCCTTGCCCAATACGGCGTGCCCATCGATGGTCAGGGGCACATGCCCGCGAGATGTGGGGTAGCCAGCGAAAAACCGCGTGGCAGCATGACGTCTGAGGTCAAGCACGGTCAGGGCAATGCCACCCTCATCAGCCAGATAGGCCATGTCGCCATGAACGGCGAATGCCGTGAAGCGGGATTGGGGCGTGTATCCTTCGGCGGGGATCTCCTGCGTCTGGAGGACCCGCCCTGATGTCGGGTCAAAACGGATCAGGCGCGGCGCGGCCTTGTCTGCGCCCCCGTCGAGCAACCACAGCGTGCCGTCAGTGCCGTAAGCGAGGGCAACGGGCGAGAGAGACGTGTTAACGTGAGGCTCTGTGCCGCCTTCCGGCCATACGATCGTCAGGGGCGAGGCGACGGGCTTCGAAGTCTGATCTGCGCTCAGCCTCATCAGGCAGTTATTTCCGGACCCGGCGCCTTGTTCCGTAGCGTCGCATAGCAGGACGATCCGGTTGTTCTTGAGGGGGAGGGCCTGTTTCCAGCGGCGTGCCTCGGACAGATCGATTGTCGCAACCACACGCGCGCCTTCGGTATCGGCAACCCAGGGGCGCTCATGAGACGCTCTCGCCGGTGCTGCATGGGCAAGCAGGGCAAGGCTGGCAACGGCCGAAATCGCTCGGAAACGGAATCTGAGCGGGTGGCGTGGGGGCAGGAAGCGGCTGGGCAGAGAGCGTGAGAAGGCGACCATGTCTCCTTTTAGGGCCAATCGGCCCCCTTGCAAAACCATCTGTTTCAAGAGCAGCATTTTGCCGCCATCGGATTGGCGGATATGCCAAAGGGCCAGAAGATATGTTGCGGATCGGGGAAGTAACCCGTCACGCAGGGGAGAAACGGTTCGTGCTTGCTCTGTTTGTCAAATCAGCCCTGTCGGGTGTGTTGATTGCCTGCGCTTCGATTGTGGCGCGCCGCTTTCCCGGTTTCGGCGCGCTGATCGCCTCATTGCCGCTGGTATCCGTGCTGGGCATGATCTGGCTGTGGCGTGACAGGCCCGACGCGGCCAACATGGCCGATCATGCGGAGGCGACGTTCTGGTACGTCCTGCCCTCCTTGCCCATGTTCCTTCTTATCCCGGCGCTGCTTCGGCACGGGGTGGGGTTCTGGCCCGCCCTCGGTGCCGGTTGCCTGCTGACGATCGTACTCTACCTTGCGGTGACATGGATCGGGCCGCGCTTCGGGCTTGTCCTGTAATCGCGCGTTAACCCGGGCATTTCGTGCGGTTGTAACAGGCGCCGAGACGTTTCATGATCAATATCATGTCAGATACGCGCTCAAGGGCTCACGCCTCACGGATTGATACGGGTCTTGCCCTTCTCGCAGGTGGGGAGACCGTGCAGGCGGAGGCCATCTTTCGGGAAATACTCGCAGCCGACGCCGAGTGTGCCGGGGCGTGGCATGGGCTGGCCTGCGTGGCGCGTGCCTTGGGGCAGCCCCGCGTGGCCATTGCCTCAGCCGCACAAGCCCTCCAGTTGGAAAAGAATGACCGCGAGAAATCGCGCTTTCACATCACGCTTGCTGCGGCGCTGGATGAGGCCGGACACCTGCGAGAAGCGGTCTCGGCCTGTCGCGTGGCCCTTCTGCTTGAGCCGCGCGATTTCAGGGGCAAGGCGTTTCTCGCCGAGCTGCTGCATCGCAGCGGACAGGGTGATGAGGCTGAACGTGAATTCCGTGAGGCACTCGCTCTCTCTCTGCCGACCCGGCCTCGTTGCTCGCTCGCCGCGGCGCCTTCCTGATGGCGCAGCGCGACTTCGTGACGGCATCCGAGACGTTCAAGGCGCTGATCGCCCGGTTGTCCGTCGGTGCTGGCTACGACAGCAATGCAGGCCATGCCAGAGACGCTGACAAGACTCTGCGGCAGGCACAGGCGGCAGCCTATGCCAATCTTGGCGCAGCGTGTTTCGAGGCAGGTGCCATGAGCGAGGCTCTGACCGCCCTGCAAACAGCGTTATCGCTCGATGTGCCAAGCGTGCAGACGCTCAATAATCTGGGCCTCGTCTATCATGCGCTCGGTGCTTTCGCTCAGGCGGAGAGCCTGTTTACTCAGGCGCTCTCCCATGCCCCTGACGATGCAGGCATCAAGGGAAACCATGCGACACTAGTTGCCGAGACCGGCAGGGAGCATGAAGCCGAGCAGGCTTTTTGCGCCGTGCCCCAGCCGACTTCAACTGGTGCCGCTTCCAGCGATGCCGCGGGGGCGCTGGCCTTTCATCGTGCACGGTTCAATCTCGGCGTACTCCAGCTGGCCCGTGGCGATTACGCGCAGGGCTGGGCAAATTTCGAGCACAGGCTCGCTCTCACACCACTAACATCAGACCTGCCGCGCTGGTCGGGTGAGGAAACCGCTCAACGCGTTTGCATTCAGGCCGAGCAGGGATTGGGAGACGCGTTGCAGTTCCTGCGCTTCGTACCCAGGGCGGCTGAGCTGGCGCCGCTCCTTCTGTCCATACCGGCACCGCTTCAGGGGCTTCTTCGCGCGATGCCATCCCTGACACCACTCCTTCAATCGGGCCGTGTCGTGCTTGAAGGCGAGGCAACGCTCTTTTGCCCGATGCTGAGCCTTCCACACGTACTGGGTGTAGAGCATATCGACGCAAAGCCGATCCTTGATCTCGGGGTTGCGCCCGAGCCAGGCCGCGTGGGTATTTTTCATGCGGGGAGTCCGACCTATCGCTTCAATGCGCGTCGTTCATTGCCTGTTTCGATGCTCGCGCCGCTGGTCGCTGTGCCTGGTTATGAGTTCGTCAGCTTTCAGGCCGAAGGGGAGCGTGCGGCGGCCCCGGCATTTGGCATGGCGCAGGGCGTTGGTCCCACATTGCTCGACACGGCAAGGGAAATGGCCCGATGCGAGCTGATCATCGGCGTGGATAGCCTGTTGGCCCATGTGGCGGGATCGGCGGGCATGCCGCTCTGGCTTCTCGATCGCGCTGGGGGAGACTGGCGCTGGCAGGGGCCTGACTGGTACGCGAGGACGCGGGTGTTCCGCCCTGTCGATCACGCACCGCCTGCGGAGGCGTGGCCTGTGGTGGTGACACGCGTCGCTCAGGCCCTG
>Ga0157362_1000801_pt1 | contig 11746 bp, 15 predicted proteins | sample AttlaeALBM3_FD_111480 | JGI IMG/M metagenome (GOLD analysis project Ga0157362, IMG submission 111480) | Fungus gardens microbial communities from leaf cutter ant in Ribeirão Preto, State of São Paulo, Brazil - Atta laevigata ALBM3 | ecosystem: Host-associated > Fungi > Mycelium > Unclassified ... | reverse complement strand
TATATTGCAGTGTGACTGGTGCCTCACTGAGTGTGCCCTTACAGCACCTAGTCACACTGCAGTAAAGTAAAGCAGGCGTCTTAAGAAGAAGCAATGAATAGCCCAGGAGCTTCAATCATTGTTGAGGTAAGGTATTCTACCATACATCACTAGCTACTTATACTAGACTAGCCTGGTCTGTGCACCAGTTGCTATGGACACCTACATTAGGACAATAATAACTACACTACCAGATATAGCTATGTAGTACTATAATGGAGACCCGAACTAGAAGGAAGGGAACTATAGACCACGGACTCCGAGGATCCGTAGGAATGCTAGCTAATGCGAACTCTACCAGGTTATCTAAGTGATCTTAGGGTTGTCCCCTTACAGACATGAGGCAGTAGTAGTTGAATATTTTAAGTGTGGGGAGAAGGGGCACAAGTGTAAAGAGTGCCCATTGTGGGAGAAGAAGGAAAGGATGGCGCGTATGGCAAAGCCATGAAAGGCGCACCAACAGAAGGGACCGGCATGCTCTGTAAAAGGAAAGGTGCAGGAAAGAGAAAAAAGGTTGAGAAGAGTAGAGGAAGAAGAAGCAGCATATGTGGCCAAGCTATGAGAAGCACAGCAAAGGTGGAGGAGAAGCTCAGTAGAAGAGTTAAGAAAGAGAGCAGAGGAGCACTGTGGAAAAGGTGTCCCAGAAGAGGCGCAATTATGGGATCTAGGATAGTGTACGAGAGAAGTAGTAGTTTTGTACCTAGCTTGCGAGAGGTGCAGAAACCAGAGGTGTTATGTGGAAGACAATAGGGGATAGGGAGTAATCTCCAGAAGGAAATTGGAAGAGATGAAATAGTGTGGATGTAGAGGGAAGGTGGTGTGGCCCAAAGAGGCAAAGGCACAACAAAGCAGCACATGGTCAGGAGAACCGGAAAGTGCAGCAAAAGAGGAGGGTAGCCAAAGGAACATCAGGAGAACATTCAGAATACTGAGAGAAGTGTAGTTAAATATGGGAGTAGAGAAATTAGACACACATGAAGGTGTAACTGTAAAAGCACTCTTGGATAGTAGTGCCACAGGGATGTTTATGAACAAAAGGATGACGGCTAGACATGGGTTCAAGCTGCAGAAGTTGGAAAAACCAATAATGGTCAGAAATATAGATGGAATGAATAACAGTGGAGGGACAATCATCTACCAGGTGGAAGCGAACGTGTATTACAAAGGTCATGTAGAAAGAATGAGGATGGATGTATGTGACCTAGGGAAGACGGAGATAATTTTGGGAATGCCATAGTTGGCAGCACACAACCCAAAGATAAATTGGGAGACAGAAGAGGTCAAAATGACAAGGTGTTCACCCTTGTGTGGTGAAGTAAAAATGAAAGAGGAAAAGAGAAAGAAAAGAGGAAAGAGAGTAGCAATCCTAGAAGAAGAGAAAATTGTCAGGTAGGTGATAGATGATAAAAAGAATTGGGGAAGAGAGGAAGAAATCAAAGAAGATCATAGAAAAATTGAAGAGATGGTCCCAAAGAAGTTTTTAAAGTGGAAGAAAGTGTTTGGGAAAGTAGAGTCAGAGAGAATGCCAACAAGAAAGGTCTGGGATCATGCTATAGGTTTCAAGGAAACATTCAAACCGCAAAAGGGAAGGATCTATCCTCTATCCAAAAATGAGAGGGAAGAAGTCTAGAATTTTGTGGAAGACCAGTTGAGAAAGGGGTATATCAGACTGTCGAAATCCCCTCAAATGTCACCAGTTTTCTTTGTGAGCAAGAGGAATGGAAGTAAGCAGATAGTAATGGACTACCGTAACCTAAATGACCAGATAGTGAAAAACAATTACCTACTACCCTTAATTACAGAGTTAATCAACAACATGGGTAGCAAAAAGGTGTTCACTAAAATGGATCTGAGGTAGAGGTTCAACAACGTAAGGATAAAAGAGAGAGATAAGTGGAAGGGAGTGTTTACAACGCACATAGGTTCCTTTGAGCCAACAGTAATGTTTTTTGGGATAACAAACTCACCAGTCACATTCCAGGCAATGATGAATGAAATCTTAAGGGATTTAATAAATGAAGGAAAAGTTGCAGCATTTGTAGATGATATACTAGTGAAAACAGAAATGGAAGAAGGACACGATGAAATTGTAGAGGAAATACTAAAGAGACTGGAGGAGAATGACTTGTATGTCAAGCCAGAAAAATGTGTGTGGAAGACAAGAAAGATAGGATTCCTGGGGGTTGTCATTGGACCCAATAGAATAGAAATGGAAGCAGAAAAGGTAGAGGGAGTACTCAGTTGGCCAGAACCCAAGAATATGAAAGATGTTAGAAAATTCTTAGGCCTTGCAAATTATTATAGGAGGTTTATTAAGGATTTTGCTCAAGTAGCAAGGCCAATGAATATGCTGATGAGGAAAGATGAGAAGTAGCAGTGGGGAGAAGAATAGCAGAAAGCATTTAATGAGCTAAAGCAAGTTTTCACAACAAAACCAGTATTAGCAGTACCAGACTTAAACAAGGAATTCAGAGTAGAGACTGATGCGTCGAACTATGCTACTGGAGAAGTACTATCAATGAAGTGCTCAGACAAAAAGTGGAGACCAGTTGCTTTCATCTCCAAGTCTCTTAGTGATACAGAACAAAACTATAAGATACACAACAAGGAGATGTTAGCAGTCATTAGATGTCTAGAAGTGTAGAGGCACTTCCTAGAAGAAGCAACAGAAAAATTTGAGATCTGGACAGATCATAAGAATCTCAAATACTTTATGAAGGTGCAAAAAGTAAATAGGAAACAAGCAAGATGGGCTCTGTACCTATCAAGATTTAATTTCATGCTAAAACATGTTCTAGGAAGTAAGATGGGAAAAGCAGACAGTCTAAGCAGGAGACTGGACTAGGAAGTTGGAGTGGAAAAGGACAATGAGGATGAAATATTAGTAAAACCAGAATGGTTAGAAGTGAAAAGAAATGAGGTAGTAGAAATCATAGTAGATGGGATAGATCTACTAGAGGAAGTAAGAAAGTTAAAGGTGAAAGACAATGAGGTAATAAAAGCTGTGGAAGAAATGAAACGAGTAGGAGTAAAGATGTTAAGAGATGAAGAGTGGAGAAAGGTTGATGGCATAATGTACAAAGAAGGAAAAGTGTATGTGCCAAAAGATGATAAACTTAGGGCAGAAATTATTAGGCTGCATCACAATATGCCAGTAGGAGGTCATGGGGGGCAATGGAAAACAGTTGAATTGGTCACTCGTAATTTTTGGTGGCCAGGAGTAACCAAGGAAGTGAAGCGGTACATGGAAGGGTACAATGCCTGCTAGCAGAATAAAAATTGCATAAAACAACTAGCTAGAAAATTAATACCCAACTTAATCCCAGAGAAACCTTGGATGCATATATCAGTGGATTTTATTACTAAACTACCTTTAGCTCAAGGATACGATTCAATCTTAGTAGTAGTCGATAGGCTGACAAAAATAGTACACTTTGTACCTACTACAGAGAAAACATCAGTGGAAGGACTAGCACAGTTGTTTAGAGATAATGTGTGGAAACTACACAGTCTACCTGAAAGTATCATATCAGACAGAGGACCACAATTTGCAGCAGGGTTAATGAAAGAATTGAACAAGATGTTGGGGATCAAGAGTAAATTATCAACAGCGTTCCACTCTCAGACAGATGGACAAATAGAGAGGGTAAATCAAGAGCTGGAACAATATCTGAGAATGTTTATTGATCACAGGCAAGAGCAATGGCCAGAGTGGTTAGGAACAGCAGAGTTTGCCTATAACAACAAAGCACACTCAAGCACTCGGATATCACCTTTTAAGGTAAATTATGGACAAGATCCTAGGATGGGGTTTGAAGGAAGGAAGAAGGGAAAATATGCAGGGGCAGAGAAATTTATTGAAAAGATGAAAGAAATATAGAAGGAAGCAAGAGCAGCACTAGAGAAAGTGCAAGAAGATATGAAGAAATACATAGATAGGAAAAGAGGAGAAGCTGACAATTATAAAGTAGGAGACTTGGTGATGTTGAGTACCAAGAACCTGAAATATCAAATGGTCGGGAGGAGGACAGAGAAGTTGACGGAGAGATTTGTGGGCCCATATAAGATAAAGAAAATTATATCGTCAAACGCAGTAGAATTAAAACTACCTAGCACAATAAAAATACACCCGGTAGTCAATGTTAGTAGGATATGTAGATATGTAGAACAAGTAGAGGGACAGAGGAAAGAGCAGCTGGCTCCAGTTATAATCAAAAGAGAAGAAGAATGGGAGGTAGAGAGAATATTATATAAGCAACAAGTATGGGGAAAAGACAAGTATTTAGTACGATGGAAAAGGTTTACAGCAGAGTCCGATACTTGAGAAGGAAGAGAGAATCTAAAGAATGCAAAAGAAGCAATCAAAGAATTCAAGAGGAAATATTGGCAAGATATAGAAGATGTAGCAAGACAAGAACGCAAGGAAGGAACATTTTGAAGGAAAGAGCTGCCAGGGAGATTTACAGCAAAGAAATTATTTGGGTGGTCAGATAAACAGTATGACCAAGAATATTGGGGAAGGTTGGAGAGAAATTGGAAAAGATGGAAGGGTAAATGACCAAGAAGGATGATGGAGATGATTGAGGAAGAACAAGAAATTGAGCAAGGAGACTTAGAATTAAGGGAGTGGACAGAAGAAGATAATAACAAAATGGGCAATATAGTTGACCTGAAGTACGAGTTGTAAGAAAAAATCCTCAGGATGAGAAAACTTAAGAGAGGAGTGGTGTTATGACTTGGCAAAATGGCTAAGTCAATATTTATATATTTTTTTTTTCTTTTCTTTTAGATTATTACTAAGGTGGAGCATGGGAAATATCACATAACAGTCACAAAGTCACAAAATGTGTGACCAAAGTCATAGAATGGTCATGTCACAGTCACATCACACATAGTCACAAGTCATAGTCACAGCATGTGACAAAGAAGTCAGCTGACAGACATGAGGACTGTGGGAAACAAGATGCATAGCCACGATAGTAATTGTATATATAGTATAGCAAATCTAATGGGGACTCTATCGAGTTCTTTTTGTCAATTGCTGAACAAAGAGCAGTTGGCTTTATTTCAGCTTGGAGTTTAGCTTTCTTACATTCCCCTTGTTGAAGTTTATTACATAATTCCAGCTTGTATTGTCTCACTGTTTGTTATATTTACAACTGAAATTTTCTATTATGTAAACACACAGGATTTAACTCGTAGCTAGGGTAGACTAGGACCAAGTTTCTCTTATTCAGTCCTAGATTTGGACCTGAATATATCCTCTTATCCCAGCATTAACCTGTGCATGCTTTATAAGGTTATTGTTACAATCTCCTTCAGAACCCAGTGTTCAAGTTAAGGAAGTAATGTATTAACTAGGACAAAACTGGGTTTCTACTACCCCTACCGACTACTATATATACTATGTCTGGCCTCATGCCTTCCTCTCTACACTGTGTCATCACCTTGTGCCCTCCTCTTTACACTGCATTATCATCTCATGCTCTCCTCAGGACACTACATTATAAGAGGACTACTCTAAGATTGCTTAGATAACCTGGTATGGGTGAGTAGAAGCTAGCTTGTTCCGAGATCCTCGAAGTCCACAGTCTATAGTTCCTTTTTCTCTAGTTCGGATCTGCCCATCAGTACTACATAGCCTTATTAGGTATAGTAGTTATTAATGTCTTGGTTAGTGCTCCCATAGTGACCAGTGCACAGACCATGCTAGTCTAGTATAAGTAGCTAGTGGTATACGGTAGAATATCTTACCCTAACATTGATTGGAACTTCAGGGCTATTCATGTGTTCTTTCTTTAAGCAGCCTCCTCACTAATAGCAAGGTCGGCACTGGGCTGTATAAGTCCTCTTATATATGTCATTATTCTGTCATGAAACGAGATGAATCTGTTACATTACCCCCCTTCTAAGATTACATCCTCATGATATTGGCATATATTTTCCCAGGTAGTCAGGTGACAGGGACTCTGGGGATGTCCAGATGTTTTTAGTGGAACTCCTTACACAATCTTGGAGCTTCTTTGATTACTTTGGCTCTATTTTCCCAAGTTCTCTCTTCAAGCAGTTAGCTTTTCCATTTGATGAGGTATTGCAATTTATTTCCCCTTCATCTAGAGTCAAGTATCTCTTCTACTTCTTGTACTTTGGTTTGATCAGTAGGGTTGGCGACCCTGTTATTGGATTTCTGCAATTGTTGTTTAAATGTAGGTGTCACATATGATGTAAGATATGACTCATTGACAACTGGATGGATGGATTTCTATGTGGATGGAATTTTGAGTTCATAAGCCGATTTGCTAATTTTCTGTATTATGGGAAATGGTCCTAGTTGCTTGGCAGATAGTTTCTTAGAAGGTTGATCTGTGTTATAGTGTGCTGCATCCACCCATACTAAGTCTCCGTTCTTTTGTTTGACTTCTAGCTTCTTCTTAGCGTCCCATTTCTTCTTCATCACTGTATTTGTTTTCTTCAATGCCTCTTCTACTTCATTTCTAATTTCTTTGATTGTCTTAAGAAATTGTTTGGTTCCTAGAGAGTCTTCTATAGTTTTCCCTGTATCTTGTCTTGTGTTTGGATGACATCCTAAGTTGATTAAGAATGGTGATCTTCCTGTACTAGAGTGGATTTGATTGTTATAAGAGAACTCAGCAATTGATAACCATTCTGCCCAGTCATTTTGTCTGTAGTTGCAGTATAGTATTAGGTATTGCTCGAATTCTTGATTGACTCTTTCTATTTGACCATCAGTTTGAGGATGATAAGCAGTTAAAGGATTTCTTTCTACTCCAAGTTGAGAGCACAATTCTTTCATAAACCTTAACATAAATTGTGGTCCTCAATCACTGATAACCTTTTAAGGGATTCCTATATCCTTGAAGACTCTATCCCATGATGTCTTGGCTACTCCTTGAGTAGTGATATTCATATTGATTGACATATAGCAAGCCATCTTGGAGAAGCGGTCTACTATCACCAATATCCTATTGTACCCTGCTAACTCTAGTAATAGTCCTATTAAATCGACACTGATAGTTTTCCAAGGACCTTTTGGAACTTCATTGGGGCAGAGGTTATTTCTTTTGGATTGTCAATTAGGTTTGTTTGCTTGGCATTTTTCACATTCCACGATATATTGTTTTACATTTTCTAATATTCAAGGCTACCAATAGTTTCTTGTGATTAGTTTATGTGTCTTGGTATAGCCTGGGTGTCCTGCTAGTTCAGAATTGTGATACCTGATGACAATTTCTTCTTGGAGTGTAGCTGAATCTGGGATGTAAATTCTCTTTTTCCACAGTATTACCTTCTCTTCTCATCTCCAACCTTCTTCTGATTTTTCTATTGCTCCTTATGCTTCTTCTTTCATAAACTCCTCTGCTTCCTCTACCTCTTTCCAAATTTCTCCCTCCTGAATCATGAGATTTCTGGACCACTCTTCCTTCAATACTATTTGATCTTCATTGTCGTCCTTCCTCTGACTATGGTCTGGTCTTCTAGACAACGCATCTACTTTCTTCTGAGAGTTACCAGGTTTTTGTACTAGTTGGAAGTCATACTCTTGGAGTTCTGTCATCCATTGAGCTTGGCAATGATTAAGCTTTTGCAGTTTTTTGAAATATCCTAAGTTTTTGTAATCAGTCCATATTTCAAACTGATCACTCCCTATAAGATATTGTTGCTATTACTTGAGTCCTTCCATGATAGCTAACAGCTCTCAGTTATAAATCTCATAATTCTTCTCAGTCTCGTTCATTGCCTTGGACAGATAAGCAACAGGTCTCCAAGAATTATCTTCTTGTAGTTGCAACAATACTCCTCCTATGGCATATCCTGAGGTGTTGGTCTCTAGTTGCATCTTTCATTTGGGGTGGGGGATGGCTAGCATTGGAGGGTTTGTCATCTTGTTTTTAAGCTTGTTAAAGGCATTCTTTTCTTCTTCTTGCCACTTCCATTCCTTCCTTCCCATTAAATCCATCAGTGGTTTGGTGACTTGTGTGAACCCAGGAATAAATCTTCGATAAAAGTTATAGAATCCCAAGAATTGTCATATTTCTCTCTTGTCTTGAGGTTCTGGCCATTAAGCTACTCCTTTTATTTCGGCAGGATCTGCTTCTACATTGTCTTGCAATAGAATGACTCCAAGGTATTCTACTCGGGTTTGATGGAATTTACATTTTTTGGGGTGAAGTGATAGCTTGTTATTGGCTAGTATCTGTAGGACTTGTCATACTATGCTTTTGTGTTCCTCTATTGTTTGGGTAAAGATGAGAATATCATCTATATAGATTACAATTTTTCCTAACATTATCAGCTTGCAGAATAACATATTCATCATAAGTTGAAAAGTTACAGGTGAGTTGCACATGCCAAAGTACATGACTAGAGGTTCAAACAAATCACTGTTGGTTTGGAAGGCTATCTTCCACTCATCTCTCTCTCTTATTCTCACATTGTTATATTCCCATCGAATATCGAGTTTGGTAAAGTATTTTGCTCCCTGTACTTTATCGATTAAATCTTGGATCAATGGTAGTGGGTACTTGTTTTTTATCATCACTTTATTGAGTCACCAATAATCTTGTACTGGTCAGAGAGATCTATTTTTCTTTTTCATGAAGAAGAAGGGAGCTGCACATGGTGATTTAAAGGGTCAGATCTGTCCTGACTTCAGATGTTCCTCAAGGAATTTATCGATGTCAGACTAGCTAACTCCAAAGCCGGAATTAAGCCAACTGCTCCTTTATCAGTGTTTGACAAGAAGAACTCAATAGAGTTCTTATTAGATTTTCTACACTACTTATACAACTACTACATGGTCTGTGCACTATTTTCCCATGCTTATCATGTGACCCATCATGTGACATCATGTGATATGACGCTGTGACTTCCTGTCATGTGACTGTGACTATGTGACACTTGTGATGTGACACTTTCCCGCACTTTCTTCTGTGTAGTAAGTCCAAGATAAAAGAAAAGAAAAAGAAAAGAAAAGAAATATAAATAATAACTTAGCCATTATGCCAAGTCATAACAATTGAGTTCTTCTTGTTCCTTGATATTTAGCGGATATACTTTGCAGTCTTTCAACGTTGCGTTCAGTATTAATTCAATGGCATAGTCCCATTTAGATCAGTCTAGTAGTTTCTCAGAAACGGCCTTGTTGAAGACTTGCTTGTAAAAATCTCTGTATTCCTTGGGAATATTTTCTTCTGCTTCTTCTGTCTTCATACTTCTGATATTTAGTTCTTCTCTCCTTCAAGCTTCCTCTTCTAAATTGATGAATAATACTTGCTTTCCATTTTCTATTGCATTCTCTTCCATTTCTTTTTCTTTTTCTTTCTCCAGTTCCTTTGGAATATATATTTTCCTATATCATTGTCAACAGTTTTGAAGGCTTATCAAAGAGTCTTTCCAATTAATGGTTGGGTTGTGCTTCTGTAACCAATTGTATCCTAGGAATAGGTCATAGTTGCCAAGATTCATTATGGATAGTTGAATTAACTCCTGATGATTGCTGATAATTATGTTCATCTCAACAATTTCTGTGACACTTCCATCTCTATTGGTAGAGCTATTAGCATTGTAGCAAGTGATTGGAGATGGTAGTTGGTAAGTGTTGATAAGGTTCTCTTTCACAAATTTTCGACTTATACAGGAACTTGAACTTCCTGAGTCGACTAAGGTGTCATATTATGGAAAATACCCATTTAATAATATAATTTCTTTTATATTTTATGTTATTACTAATTCTTTGCTCCTAAACTCCTGTTGTTTACTCCTATAGGATCATGATGTAGACTAGTTACTTGTACTCCTTCTATTCCGGACTTAGTATAAGTACTCTAGTAGTTACATCCTAGTTTCTTAGTTCGTAGATTAAAGTCATTTACCTATCCTCACTCCTATCAATCTATATACCACTCCTCTCCTGAACTCCTGTGTTATTGATGGACTATGATAGCTCTTAGTGATTACCCTAGGTAGATGTTCAGGAAGAACTTGATAGAGTTTTTCATTAGATTGGTCTACTACTTATACTATTTTACAGTGGTTGTACGGCTACTAGTCTACAATCACATGTCCTTCCAGAATATTCTATGATCACCTGACCTGGTCATATGATCTGATTATCTAAGCTCCTGTGCTATTTATATCTCAATTCCATTGTATGACTTGAGGTTATAGATCAGATGTTTAAATGCATGGGAAGTTAGTTCCTTTTTGGGGCTCTCATAATATCCTGATAACAATTCAGTTCTCCTGAAATATGCAACCACACATGCAATAGCAGATCGAGGCATAGCGCACAAGCTGAGGCCAAGGTTGTTCCCCTACTTTTGTTGTCAATTCCCTTCTACTCCAGAGTAATTCCACTCTACTCCGGGTCACTTTGTTCCCACTCCACATGGTCCTTGACATAAGGCCTGTTTGCAAAATATTCTATAAGTGTCTGTTGTCAGTAGTTTGACTCAAACATTTAGTTGCTTATCTCCTATTTTCCTAAGTATTAAGGGTTCTTCCAATGCTTTGAGAGCTATTAGGACTTCATCATCAGTCATTCCATTCACCTCCTTTAGCTTTTCTCTTGTACATTCCTCTGTTCTTGAACTATGGACCCACACCTTCAATATGCTGATTGCTTCTTCTTCACTACTTTCTCATATCTTCCTTACTACCTATTCTGTCGAGTAGCCTTTATTTGTTTCGTATTTTCTTGCACCAAAATAATCCAAAAGGTCTTTCATTGATTCCTCAGGTAATCAAATTTTTGAATCTATAAGGGCAGGTAAATCGGTGCTTACTCCCTGCCCAGGGAAAAATCCTCTATTGCATTTTCAGTAATCCTCACTTCTTCTCTTCTCTCCTTCCTCAGTTTGGAGCACCTTGCAGTGAGATGACCCATTTCTCCATAGTTATAGCATTTTCTTGTTTCCCTGTGCATGTCTACTTCCATTACGTTAGGGTTTTGCCTTGGAACATCCAGAACCAGTTTTTTCCTCACATTTCCTGAATTCTCCAAGGTTTTCCTTCCTCTAAATTCTTCAATCGCTTCTCTCCTGGACCTCTCAAAACTTAATGCCTTCTCATACCACTCATCCAACAAATCTGTCACAAACTTCATTTGGCCATATCTCCATCAATTTTTTAACAATTCTCACAGTCTCAATGGATACGGAAAGCCCTTGAAAAGACCTTTTGATAAATACCAGTTACATCTCAAAGCGATCAGTATTGGCCGAGATATTAGGCAGATCAACTGGTAACCACTATGGTACTGTTTATTAAATTGCCAATATCTCAGAAACTGCCACAATATAAGCTTCGCTTTTAGGCATCATAGAAGCCCTCTTTATACCGCTCAGAATAAGCCTAAAACAGTGCTGAGACAATTAATATTAGTGGAGATATAAAGACCTCAATATTTGCACATGGACTTCATTAATTACCCATAAATAGTCATCTGTCCTTTTCTTAGAACAAAGGACAGCCTCCATAAGGTTAAGTTATCGCATTTTCAAGTACAAAGGCACTACCATATGTAGAACAATAGATAGTAGCATGTGATGCTCTGTTCTAGTGTACAGACCATCACTTTTCTGTATTTAAGGACTCATAGTCTGAGGATTAGACCTCAGACTTAACAACATCTTTTGTCACTTGCCTTACTTCGCATTTTTGAACTCTTTAAAGTATCAAAGCACCC
>Ga0157362_1000800_pt1 | contig 11756 bp, 13 predicted proteins | sample AttlaeALBM3_FD_111480 | JGI IMG/M metagenome (GOLD analysis project Ga0157362, IMG submission 111480) | Fungus gardens microbial communities from leaf cutter ant in Ribeirão Preto, State of São Paulo, Brazil - Atta laevigata ALBM3 | ecosystem: Host-associated > Fungi > Mycelium > Unclassified ... | reverse complement strand
CCAATACTTTCTCAGGACAATGGGACCTAAACTGTGCAAGGCGTTTCTCATCCTTGGGAATGGACTCTTTCTTCGATCTTGCTTTCTTCTTTGGAGGCTCATTGGTGTCGCCACGCAACTCCGGAAAATTGGCCTCATGATCAGTAGATTGGGCTCTCCTCTTGCCTTTGATAGTTGCTCTTTTTGGCTGAGTTGCCTTTTGTCTGGAGCTTGTAGCTGTTGCAATTGCAGAATTCGAGTACCGCTGCGTTTGTTTGCGAACCCGCTTTGGGCGGGAAGGCAAACAATCGCTCGGGTGGAATGCCGTTTCCTGTTGTTCAGAAGCCAAAATTTCTGCTTGAACTTGAGCATTGCTGCGCTTAGATCGGGGCATAATGAAGAGAAGTTGAACAACACAACACTGTCACAACAGTTGTGTGATATGGATGTCACATCACAGTCTGATTCACTTTATGCCTGCTTCGTGACATTGTTGAAACCATGCCCAAGGCACACAGCTTTCGTAATCTCGCTTCTCCAATTCTCCACCCTATCAAACTCAGCACGCCCAATAGCTGCCTTGTTGTCCACCAGTGCATACAGTGCAATTACCACACACAGCAACATACTAACAACATCTGATCATTTGTACTGGTCATGAAACTCTGCATCAAGTCGGTATCAGCGAGATTCGGAAGCAGATTCAGAGCGTCTTGTAGATGATACACGATTTGATGATTCACAGGCATAGCTTCGGCAAATACCTCATCAAGGTATTTTTGTATATCATTCAGCCGGGATTGAAGACCCCACAGCGAAGCTTATTATTCTCTCACTCGCGTGGCAAGTGTTGTCGTTGTAGAATCTTTGGTATCCCGCAGTAAATGCCCGACGCCGATTTCCTCCACTTCTTCGGCTTTAATCGTAGACGGGACATGTGGAAATGTTTTCCTCGTTTCCGTCCCGTCCTGATGACCGTCAGAAAAAAAGACCCTGAGATTTGAATGGTGATGTGGACTCACATCTTTGATTTCCTCAACGGCGAAATATGCATCCGTTGGAATCCCAACCGTGTTTGGTCGTACATCCACAATGACCATTACAAGTTTGGCAATAAACCGTTTGAAGATCTGAAGCATGTAGTTTAGGCCCAGTATGATACCATCCTATCTCTTTCCCTAACTGAAATACATTTTCCAATCCAACCATTCAGAGTTGAAAAAGAGTCACCATTCACCTTCTTGAACATCTCGTACATCCCTTCCATATAGATATGGTCCAAAAACCGCGGTTTACTGTCTTTTTCATCCTCCTCGAAAAGAATTTGCGACATTGATGGTCTTTCCATTGTCTTGTCCTAGAAGAACACCAACAACTCATTTGTGTTAATTTCGGGGCACTAATCTGGCATGGTGGTCTGTCATGGATAGGAGGACGTGAGGGTGAACGACTGATCCACATGATCCGGAGGCGCAAGATGACAAATGAGATTTGAAATGATTTAGGGTATAACACACCCTGACATTGCAGGAGGGGCGTACTGACAGTGGTATTTGTTGGAATATCGAGCGTCACACTAAAAATAGGTTTGTTTCATCTCTTAGTTACTGACTGTTTTATGTGCCGTGTTGTGATAGTAGGTAGGTATAAATACAAGTGGTTGAGAAGAGACTCGTTGCGCGTTTGCAACGAGTTTCCACTTTTGTCCTATATCTTCTTAACTCAACAGTATTCGCGAGCGCTGTCAGTTGAAATTTTGATGCTCATGGGAACAAAGGGTCAAGAAATAGACTGGCCTGTTCTGTTGTCGTTGCAACTATATCCTCAACTGGAAGAAAGAATGATGAAATTAATCGACCAATGAGCTTCCTGGACGCGTGTTGCGTTTGTTCCTGTTGTTTTGCTTTTATCCTAGATATTTGATCCTACCCGGTACTACTGCGAAAACAAGATGCTAGATATGTTTTCCGATCCTCCCTTTCCACATGTTTCCTTCTGCCGACTGCTAGGATGATGAACAGATAGACATCAAGCTATGCTTAGTATTTCTAGCAGAATGTCTTTGATTACTGGTTGGAGTCGCATGACAGTCTCGTAGAAAGGAACAACCTTTTTGGTGGTCCCCGTGACCATGATGCTGTTGACACTGCCTAAACACTGGTCTCTGTTATGATATCTCCACAGGACAGGAAATCTATAACTTGAACATTCGACCATCCTGCTGTCATAAACCGCCCTCATTATGAATCAAATCTCGACGTCTGAATTGCAAACAGTGAATCTCATGCAAAATGATGAAGAACATGATTCATGCAGCGCCACACCCGAACCACGGCTCGTCGTCGGCAAAAAGACTATAGTCAATATTCGCACCCGTTTCTTCCTATTTTGCTTGATTGAAGCCGGTTTCATCATATTAGCCTCTGTGTGCTTAGCCAGACCATTACCCCTCACGGTCGGACTCAGCGACTTGAAAGTTAAAGGTAGCTTCACCATCATCTTCATCGTATGGCATAGTCTGGCAGTTTTTGCTGGTGGAAACATCACCACCGACGCTTTCAGTTGAGAGTGGTCTGTCCAGCCACAACATTTGGTTCCTGGGACCACTGACAGAGTGTCAACTATCAACTCTGGAGTTCTCGACCGTACCTCACATTCTCTTACAAAGCATGCCAGCAGTACATTTAGGCTTGCTTTCCTGGCCTCACTGGTCCTTATGGCACTTGCCCACCTCGCACCTGGGACAATTAGCATTACGGCGATCGCCATTCCGACTGCTGTTCAGGTTGCTAGACAGGTCTCTCAAATAGACAGTCGCAACATCAAACAATTTCTTAACGCCACAATACGTGCCAATCTCATCATTCGACTGGAAAAAATTGAATTTTTTCCATACGGCCCAAACTTCCCCCAAACATACTGATGTCTATACCGCCATCCTCTAGCCAATCCAATGGAACCCTGGAGTATGACACTGACATCGTCGAATTTCACCATAATTGTCGTTGGGAAGCCCCATCCATCATCAACAAAACCGCATATATCTCACTCATTTCTGCTGCTGGGCAAAACTGGAGTACTGCTGACCTCGTCCTCGGTGGTCAGAATCAGACAAGAGCAGGTATGCTTCATGATAGGAAAATGATGGAATGTTCTGACAATACTATCTTTTTCAGGCTCCACTATTGCTCCCCTCTTTCCTGTGGACTTTAATACCATGATGAACACAAGCACTAGTGGTTACTTATTCATCGGGGGAAATTCTTCTTTTTGCAAGAGCGACATCTGGGGAGTGAGTTACTATTTTTGCGAGAGCACGTCTACAACACCACGATTTGCGATTAATCTTGATAATCTACCTGCCACTTTCCCGGAACGAGGTATTGGCACCATCATAGGGGCAGGTAGACTGTCTGTTGGTCCTCTTGCCAGTGTTCTTTTGTGCGATGCACAGCCCAGAATATCTGGTGGCCGTGTTCGTCTAGAAAATGATGGGACCGTCAATGTCATATCTTCGGGGCAACCACCTGATGGCAGTTTCCCCTCCAATGCAGCAAACCTTATCTTCTCGAATGCATTCCAGGATGCAGTTTCCGAACTTGAGGTGAACGAGGTACTCAACTTCATCAACGATGTTGCTGCAGGTATGTTTATGACCAATAGTTCCACTGACTGGAGCAATGCGCAGGACATAGCACCTTTGGATATCTCATCCATCAATAAGAATGTAGATGCCTTCATGAGCTCCGCAGCCAAAGCTTTCTTCGATGGGTACCGCAAGGTTGGAACAAGCGCTGAACCTACCTTTGACTCGGTGTCTGTTCTCGGTTTAGGGGAGGAACAGCGACTGGCTTTGACAACCTCCAAAGAGTTGTTCATTATAATGGTTGTGTTGGACGTGACCATCACTGCGTTGTTATACACTCTCATTCGATCTGCCCCAACCTGGAAGGGTTATCCGTTGAATCTCGCGAACGTCTTCCGACTCTTTGAGGAGGGTTATACTAAAGAGAGGTGCGGTTGCTGAAACAGGGTTTCAATCATAATGGTGTCCATCTGTTGCAGACTTGCAGATCTTAGAGTAGTAAATTGGCCTCTTTGCCTGTAGTTTTCTCTGATTTGGTTCTGATTCATTAGTCTCCTTCACAGAAAATTGGACTGAGAGTTGAGATATAGATGTAAAATTGATATGATTTGTCAAGGTTTGGAGGATTGTATTTTTGATGCTATAGAGACAAACAAGATTGATTCGATCCTGTTGAGAAAATTCTAAAATACATTTAATGTTAGCTTGCTATTAAACACTATTAAAATAGAAATATTCCTGAGAAATGAATCAATTATATAACTGATTTAATACTACTAGTTGCCATCAACATACTATTACAAGGCTGTGTAAACCATATCAGTGGGAAATGAATTAGCCACATATATGTGTGATATTGTGTTTATTTTATTACTCAACCAGTTTTGAATCACATCACCAATGGGCCAATCTCTAGAGAATCTGTTATGGATCTGAAATAGGATTACCACCACTATCAACCATGGAGCAACAACAAATGGTTGATCCAAGAATTAATAAATGATGATGACATAATGGGAAAAGAAGATGGAATCAATGACAAAAGTTATTTATAACTTTCAGATAAATAAAGAACTCTTGGACTTAAATTAAAGACATTGGACTCATAGGAGAAATATTGGACAAACCCTGGACAAAGATATAGACATTAGAAGTGTATTTATGCACTTACTACTAAAAGAAGAATCATTGGACTCAGCTATCTAAAGATATTGACTTATATAAGAATTGAGTAGTAAACACTTAATTCTACTCCTTATCTAAGTTAACAAGGAGAACTTAATAGAGTTCTTATTAGATTTGGTAAGCTACTTATACATGATATTAACCCTAACCCTGGCTAGTATCCCATGCATCCTAATATATCTAAAAGAAAAGAAAAATAAATATCAACTTAGCTATTTTACCAAATTATAATACCTATACTTCTATAATTGACTGTTTTAGCTTTGTATGGACTAATTCTAACTCTGCTACAAAGGACCAGGCTGAATCAGATAGAAGATTATAATTAGATTGTATCATGACTTGGCAAAATAGCTAAGTCATTATTTATATTTATTTTTCTTTTCTTTTCTTTTCTTTTTCTTTAACTATGCAGGAAGGAGTGCAAGAAAGTATCACATCACAAGTGTCACACAGTCATAGTTACATGATAAAAAGTCACATGATGGATATGGGAAGATAGTGCACAGACCATATAGTAGTTGTATAAGTAGTATATATTAGGGAACTATAAGAGGACAACTTTAATTCCACTCCTAAACTACACAGCAACACTCTGGAGCAGCCTAAGCCTATTCAAATATTACTAAAGTAATACTTAAACACACTAGTATAGCTCCAATCACACTGACCCTGACACTAAAAGAATATAAACCTAGTATATATAATATAGAAGATTCCTTTAGGAGCCTCATTCTAATCTCTGAGAATTCTCCTGGAGTCTTGTGTCCCAGATGTTAGGGCACACGATCACACTCAGGCAATAGACCCTTAAGCTAGTGAAGAGATCCGGAAGCTAAGGTGATATTCGACTGAAGTAGATCTACTACAGAAGACTAGTGTAAGGGGACACCTCCATTTCCACCCTTAAATGCCATGACAACCCTCCAGAGCTACCTTAGCCTGTTTGCTAGTGATACTTAAACACACTAGTTTAGCTCCGATCCTGCAGACCCTGACACTAGGGATGTATATATTGTAGAACATCCTTCCAGGAGCCTCATCCTAATCTCTGAGGATTCTCCTGGAGGTAAGTTGTATCATAACTACTAAGTGTAATATTAACTGAGGATTCTCCTGGAGTCTGGTGCCCCAGTCGCCCTTACAACTAGTATTTATATTACCAGACTGTCAGATACCGTTCTCATGGTATCTAACCGATATTTACACATTGTCCTAATAATAGAGTTAAAGGTATCACACATTATGTCACAGAAGCAGAGGAAGGGAAGTGTGGGAGTGCGATCGGAGAGATGTCAGCTCTTAGGTAGGAACCTACTCACGTCACTAAGCACTGCCCCAGGAGTATCCCCTTATACCAGATACCCTTACAGCAGATTAGGATCCTTAAAAATGGAGCCTTGTACTATCCCAGTGGACAGCTATCCAATAGGTCGTCCTCCTCTGTCATACCTAGCCCCCCAAGGTATAGCCAACACCTCAGAATACCTGCAACACTATCTCCATGAGCTAACAGAGAGACAAAACGTCTCTGAGAACAACATTAATACTATACTAGCAGCTCTGACTGCTCAGCTACAGTAGCTTATACAGCTAGTGGCTAATCCCTCTCTCTGTCCATACCAAACATACCTCCCCTGCTGGTACCATCTCCTCCGGTGTCTCTGCCCCCCACTCCGACGGCAAGATAAACATATCCCAAGCTCTTCTGTCCTCCAGACTTCAGCGGAGAACATCACAATGGCTGCGCATTCTTGAACTCCTGCTCCCTCTACATCCACCTGGCCCTGGAGCAGTTCCACAATGAAGAAGAAAGAATTCTCTGGGCTTTCATGTTCTTCAAAGGCAGTCGTGCCACCAAGTGGCCTGAAAACGTGTTCTGTCAGAAAGCGGACACTGGCGTTTTCCCTATCCAAACCTGGAGAGACTTTGAGCAACAATTCTGGGTTCACTTCTTCTCTGTTAATGCAGAAGCAGATGCAATCAATGCTCTGGAAGGCACCTCCTACCACCAAGGAGGTTAGATAGTGGACAACTATCTGGACAACTTCCAGGCCCTGGTCTCTGACACAGGTTATACAGATTCCTGGATGCTAGTGGTAAAGTTCTGATAAGGTCTCTGGTTAGGCATCCAGAACCAGATTGCCACCATGCCATACAGATGACCAGCTGATACCGACCCCAATGCATAGTACAGAGCAGCATGAAGAATTGACCAGACGTGCCTCGCCAATGAGGTCTTTTAGTCTGTGTCGTGCTCCACCCCCTCTGTGCTGCCCAACATAGTCCAAGACTGTCCTTACCACATGGACGTCCATCAACTCACCTTGGAACAGTGGGAGGAGCTGATTGAAGATTTGTTGGCATTGAAGGATGCAGCTCTGATTAAAGAGTCTTGTCTCTAGGAGGAAAAGGAGGATTTTGCATAGCATGACCAGTAATAAGTGCGCTCCGGTTGCTAGTAAATAAGTTCACTGTATTTGTAAGGGCACACTCAGTGAGGCACCAGTCACACTACAGTAAAGTAAAGTAGGCATCTTAAGAAGAAGCGATGGATAGCCCAAGAGCTTTAATCATTGTTGAGGTAAGGTATTCTACCGTACATTACTAGCTACTTATACTAGACTAGCCTGGTCTGTGTGCCGGTTGCTATGGCCACTGACATCAGGACAATAATAACTACACTACCAGATATAGCTATGTAGTATCTATGATGGAGACCCAAACTAGAGGATAATAGGAACTATGTACCGCAGACTCCGAGGATCCATGGGAATGCTAGATCATGCGAACCCTACTAGGTTATCTAAGCGACACTAGATGTCCTCTTACAGTATTGACTATAGAGGACCCCAATACAATTGACAGTGAACTAGTAGATGCACCACCTCTTATCCCCTAGGTCCCTGCTCTGCTCTGTAAACCCAAGTGGGAGAGAAGACTACCCAAGCTCCTCTCGATTAGTGCCTTGGACACACAAGGAACTTCCTTACTCCTACCAGTAGAAATTGGAACTATGGACACTAGTGAACTCCACTCCGTCAAAGCTCTCTTGGATAGCAGAGCAACCAGAAGCTTTATCAACAGGGACTTTATTTGTTTGAAAGGGATAAATACTTGGATCCTCTTGCGTTGAAGGGGACAAAAGGAACTATTAGCCTGGCACAAGCTAAAGATGTGGTACCAGGTCCCAATTGCATGCTAAAGAGTTTGTGGGGATGAATCAAGAATGAAGGTATTAAAAAGAGAATATAGAAACTTAGCACAATAATTAAGATAAAATTGTTCAAAAGGATGGTAAGCTCGATCTAGATCCTCCTTGCATAGTATCCCTAAGGTGTCCACCTTTACACACCATAACAAGCTCACTATCAAAGTAGTCAGTAAACCACTCATGGGCCTTACCACACTCAATCAAGCCCTCATCTGTACCCCTACACCAAACCTTATGGGTGTGATACAATCTGAGTCGATGATTAACCAGGCTTTTCAGGCCTGCTACTCCATAGAAGGTTATCTGAGTGACTGCTGCATCTTATCTCTTGACCAAGTAGGGTATAGAGTTTCAGTCTCCTCAACAACCCAACCACTTTACTTAGAACTCAGAAAAGTACCATAAGATGACTCTCAAGCCCTTGAGATGGCAGCAGGTGTCAAGATTCTATTGCCTTTCTCTCAGGCTCTCTGAGTGTTATATTAAAAGTACAAACTGATGAGACTTAATTAAAAATAAATAAAAAAGAAAACCCTTCTTCTTCCAGCTTCTCTCACTTCTTTCCTCCATGACATTGCCATGTGAACATGACAGATGTCACCTCCCTATCCTCTATGCCTACTGGCCATGGTCATATGCTCCTACTCTACCTCCATACTTTACTCCTACCTAACATCCTCTAATCTCTGAACTGGCTTCCTTCTACTCCAAATACGATCTAGAAATATATGCAGGTGCATACAAAGGTAATCGATATTCCTATTGCTCTATAGCGCATCCACTTCTTGACTGAGTCCAGTAGTGATGGGATCATTAGCCATTGATAGACTTTTGATCTGTCATCTTGGTATCATATTAGTCCAAGTCTGCTCAAGATTGAAATTATATTGCATTCCAGAGGTATCCTTTAATCTCTGAGTTCTAGAGTATCAATATCAATAGTCTATCTCTAAGAAACCTAATGGTAGCTTATTAGTCTTGCCTCCCAAGGTATATGCTATTCTAGCATATAGTAGCTTGGCAACTACCTAATAGAAGTACCCAATCTTGGGTCTAGATTATGTCTAGGGCTTGTAGGAGGTCTCTAAAGTAGGTTCAAATAGTGAAATCCAGGAGTATAATATGTATCCCATACTACATTTCCATAGAAAATTCTCTAGTAGCGTAACAGCGTAACATCCTAGTCTTCAATATCGACAGCTCCCCCAATAAGGCCAGACAGATTTTGGAGGTCATAGACGTACTTCTCCACTACAAAACTCACTCTGAAAGGATGCTCTTAGCTATCTCCAGACTTGTGTAACAGAGTCTAATCCTAGCTTACAACTGGCTCAAGGACCACAACTCCAAGATTGACTGGGAAAAGGAAGAAGTCAAAATGATCCATTGTCCTCTCCAGTATGAAGAAGGACGTGCCCTATGGAAGGAACAGACCCACCAGAAGAAGATGGAACTCCAAGCCCTCTGATTGTGTCGTGACAGACCCATGCCCCTCTTCCAGGAAGAGCTAGAGCTTGAGGAAGTGCTTTCACAAACATACTACCTTGGTTGGAAGCTCGGAGACCAACTGTTCCTTATATGCCTCTTCCTAGAGCTTACCCAGGCTGACCTCCAAGCCACTGCTACAACCTCCAAGCATCTCATAGAAGGAGCTAAAGGCAATAAGGAGACATAGGCTGCTGTCACTCCGCTACCCATCTATGTCACAGAGTTCCAATCCGTGTTCGCTGAGAAAGACTTTGACATACTGCTAGAGCACCACAAATGAAATCACACTATTGAACTGATCCCCAGAGTGGAACCTAAGTTGTCGAAAGTCTACCCCTTGTCCCTGTTAGAACAAGCTGAATTAGATACCTTCCTGGAGGAAAACTTGTATACTGGATGAATTCAGCCCTCCAAATCCCCTATAGCAACCCCTGTGTTCTTTATTAAGAAGAAAGATAGCTTGCTCCAGCTGGTCCAAGACTATTGTGTACTGAATGCCATAACCGTCAAGAACAGATATCCCCTCTCCCTCATTTCCAAACTCATCTCCCAGCTCTGCAGAGCTAGGTACTCCATGAAACTGGATGTCTGCTGGGGCTTCAATAATGTATGCATTAAGCCTGGAGATGAATGGAAAGCGGCCTTTTGCACTGACTGCAGCCTCTTCAAACTTCTCGTGATGTTCTTTAGAATGACCAACAGTCCCACTACCTTCCAAACTATAATGAACAACATTCTGATCTTTATGAAGATAGAAGAGGAACATGAATGAGCTGTCCAGAGGGTCTTGGAAGTACTGGTAAAACACAAGTTATTCCTCTGTTCAAAGAAGTGTAAGTTCTATCAAAAGCAGATTGAATATCTCGGACTGGTCATCTCAGAGAACAAAGTCGCAATGGACCCTATAAAGGTCACTGGGGTCCATGATTGGCCCACCCTGGAGAACTATACTGATGTGCAGGCTTTCATAGGCTTCATTAACTTCTACCATTGCTTCATCCAGGATTTCTTAACTATAGCTAGATCCCTTTTTGACCTCACTTGTTCCGACAAAGCCTAGAACTGGGATACTAAAGAATGGGAAGCCTTCAAACATCTCAAGATGGTAGTAACCACTGCTCTAGTCCTAGTATTACCCCAAGATTCGAAACCCTTTTGCATCAAGGCTGACAGTTCTGACTTCACCTCTTGAGCCGTTCTTTCTCAACAACTGCCCAGAGAAGAGAAATGGCACCCAGTGGCCTTCTACAGCAAATCCCTGTCTCCAGTGGAATAGAATTATGAGATCCATAACAAGAAGATGCTCGCTATTATCCACACACTGGAAGAGTAGAGGTATTTCCTGGAGGGAGCCTAGCACCCAGTAGAGATCAGGACAGACCATAAGAACCTGGAGTACTTCATAACAGCTAAGAAACTCAACTGTCACCAAGCTTGCTGGTCTCTGTACTTAGCCTGCTTCGACTTCAAATTGGTCCACTACCTAGAATATTCTATGGGGAAGCCAGACATGTTATTGCAGAGACCAGACCATGGAAATGGAGCCTCTGACAACAAAGACATAGTCTTCCTATGACTGGAGCTCTTGGCAATCTGAGCTCTCAAAGGAGTTCACCTGGAGAAACTGGAGAGAAACATCCTTAGAGAAATTCATCAAGAGAACCAGAAAGATGACCAGAAAAAGCCAGTGGCAAAGACAGCAAGGGAACTCCAACAAGCATTGGGTAAGATGGTCTACTCTGCAAAATAGTCAGAAGACGAAGAACTACTCTTGTAATGATCGACCTCATTTCATACAGGTGTTCACTATGATGCAACCACATGGACCACTTCTTTGTTTTATATTACTTCATATATCTAATGGCTCAGTCAGCGCCTCACTGGTAGGGCATGTTCTTTACTCAGCAGACCTCATGTCTGCCACATGTATTCCTCATTCACTTCTCATGGTACATAGGTATATATACAGTAGATACTCTCCTGTATTCCTTACGCTTTACCAATTGTATCATTCCCTTCCTTCCTCTACTCTTAATTCATTCTCGAGTCTTTACTTGAGTGTTGCAACCTGTAAGGGGACATCCTAGGGACCAGCCTAGATCGCGAGTACGGCTCCCACCTAAAGAGCTATTATAAGTATTTGTGAGATGCTATCCCACACTCTCCTTCCCTTCTCTCCTGTGTCTGCCTTGATGTGCCTGTTGATCTATAAATAGGACAGTGGTATTATTAGTTAGTGTTCACGTGACTAGTGCGCACGGACCATCAGTTTTAGTATATAAGGCTGCTTGTGTAGTTAGATCT
>Ga0157362_1000798_pt1 | contig 11760 bp, 6 predicted proteins | sample AttlaeALBM3_FD_111480 | JGI IMG/M metagenome (GOLD analysis project Ga0157362, IMG submission 111480) | Fungus gardens microbial communities from leaf cutter ant in Ribeirão Preto, State of São Paulo, Brazil - Atta laevigata ALBM3 | ecosystem: Host-associated > Fungi > Mycelium > Unclassified ... | reverse complement strand
TTCAACGCAGCGTGATCGATATCGCAAGACGAGGAAAAAACTCGGCATCGTACGAGGAAGCTATCATAAATGTCCGAGGCTGACACGCATCTTTAATCCCCTCCTCCCTGTTTACTCGAAAATAACTTCATCTAATTTTCAAGAGGCCGACGGAAATCGTCGGAGGTGGAGCTAAATTATGGGAAGCGTCGTCACGTACTCGTGTTTCTCAACTCCGTGAGTTTCTATCGCGGAAGGCAACTCGCTTCACCGAAAAAAAGATCTGATAATTAAGTCTACATAATTATTAAAGCTTTGATGAAATAATTTTAATCAAATGTTTGTTAAACTTTAGAAAGGGATCTATTTTTAGAATCTTACAGAGAGCTTTTTCCTTATGTAAGAAAATGGACAAATCAGAATTTTCTTATGGAATCTATTATCATTCTAATTAAGAATCTGATTAATATGGATTATATTAATAAGAATTTTTGATTGATGTCGTCAGAATTTTCGATCCATTTTCAATCAGAAATTTTTCTCCGTATTGTTATAATTTAATAATTCATTGTATTCCTTGCCTCAAAATATGACCTTGTTTCATTTTGAAGCGCTATTATAGTACATAATATTATTATACGGCTTTCCGGTCCTATTAAGGTTAATTAAAACTAACGAAACGCTAACTTTACTTTTCTAAATATTACTTTATTCTTCTAATTATTACAAAACGATTGATTATACTACTATCATGTTTATACTACTATCATGTTTAGTAATACTTAATATTGTAATATGCTAAACAAAATACATTTAGCAGCAATTATCGGACCTTTTTTTCAGTGTCTGTGTGATGCATTATACAACATGTGCACATCATGTGATACGACACTCTGCGCAATTCGCGAAATAAAAGATGTCGCACGATTTAAGGTTAGCTTATGCGCTGACGATTTGGGTTCCGTCCATCCATCAGTTTTAGAAATATCGACACGCGCGAATGCGATTACATCCGGCAGTGTAACTCCTGAAATATTGCGAAATCGTAAACATCGGTTGTTACCTGTAATCACGGCAGAACCGACGAAAGTAAACGTTCAAATATAATTCCCGAGATATATTACAGTTTGGTTTATCCGATGGCCTTGTTATCATGATAGACTTGTTATCATGATAAATATGATGCGTTTATCAATAGCTAGAACAGAATTCGGTGCGCTGCTCTTTTCGAGATAAGGCGACCCAGTGACGTTTCGCTATCGCGAAAATCAGCTGATATCAAAGTCATATACTGTAATATTAGTCTATGGGACGCGATTTTTTTTTTCATGTACTATACTGATTGAAAAGAACAATAATTAATTTTTGAATCAATTTCACAAGAATAGAAGGAAATAAGAAATAAATTCAATAATGTTGACACAACGTAATTTCTAAATTTCAACACTTTCTTAAATAAACAAAACGATTAAATCAAGTTATAGATAAAGAGCTAAATTCAGATTCACTCTACGCAGTTTCTAATGACTCACTCTTTATATTCGTCGTAGATCGAGAACTTCCAAGATAACTTCGAGATACGTTCGGAGAATCTGAGAATGATCGATCAGGAACTCTTTGCTGGCATTCATTTGTAACATCGTCACTTTCCGTGCCGGTTCTGCGTTGAGTCGTATGAAAATATCAAAAGTGCACAAGGCCGCGTGTCGCGGTGATAATCTTAAAACGAATTAATCCTCTCGTTTAGCAGTAATCTCGAGAAAAGCAAATTTAATATGCCATAGCGAAAGGGTTAACGAGCTCTGCCGAGCGCGACTTCGCGACCGAGGCGCGATGCAAATTAGATTAGCAAACCGCGCGATATTCCACCTGTTACGAATACTGGCATACCAATGGTATTACAATAAAATTAGGTGCAATAAAATGGAGGTATATACCGATTAAAGACCCGATTTTCATTTGTTGATTAATTTCTGGTTTAACTTAACCTGATGACAATAAAAAAAAATCGCACTTTTCTATGTATGATCAATTATCAAACTGATGGTTTTGTAGTGAATGACTTTTAGGCACAATTTTTTACTTTCTGGTTTTTTTACTTTAACTTACGATTTAAATTTAACCTGATAATAATGTAAAAAATTGTGTTTTTCTATGTTATGATTATTACTAACTTGATGGTGTTATAGTGATAACTTTGAGAGTTATTCACTAAAATCATCAGTTTAGTGATTAAACATAATTAGAAAAAAAATTTAAATAGAATTTTTACATTATCATCAAGTTAAAGTTCGTTTTCACAATATATACGGTTACCTAAAGAGTTAAAGATTATCAAGAGATTTATTAATGAAATTTATTCATGAATTTCTTGATAACCTTTAATCTTTAGGTAACCATATACTGTGAAAACGGGCCTAAGTGAGGTTAAATCTAAAGGCTTATGGCTTAGCGCCGAGACACGTGTCTCCTGAAACCACAAGTTAACCAGAAAATGAGAAATCTTGCCTAAGTTATTCACTATATAAAATCATCATGAGTTTTATGATTAATTAGAACTAGAGAAACATAATTTTTACATTATCATCAGGTTAAGTTTAACCAAAAGTTATCAGTATGAAACTATTAGTTTAGTAATTAATCATAAAGTTAGAAAAACTTTTTTAACAATTTTTACGTTATCATCAAATTAAGTGAGATTATGTAAGACTAAACTACAAGTTGATCAGATAATGAAAACGGGATCTGAAAGGTCCATTCTATGCGAGAATAATCTCAATCGTGCTCGGTGTCACGATACTGAGCTACGCATCTCACAGAGATATCTCGTGGCTTGAGAAACGGAGAAACGCTTGTGTTATTTAACACGTAACAACGCGCAGCTAGAACAGAATCTCATAAAATTTCTCGAAACTTTGACTTTCGTTCGCCAATCTGGACTCGATTAAATCAATTCAATTGGCTCGTAAACAACGATAATATCAAATTATATTAATTCGTAACAGATATCTTTGGCAATTCGTATAAGAAAATCTGTAAAAGATTCTACATCAGTCTCTTTAAAATTAAGATATTCACTTTCGCTCGTCGCTTCTAATAAAAAATATAGTAAGTAGATTTAATACCATGTTTATGTTATAATTCTCATCATTTTGTTATCAACATCGTGTGGATTTAATATCATGAATTTAAGATAACGGACGTTGCAGAAGTTATGATCGAAACAGTTAGAGTCAAAATTGGACACTATAAAGAAATATGAGTGCTTTAACACTACAGTATATTATATATTAATTCTCATGTTAGTGTTTATATCAACACCAACATGATGTCGATGTAACGTTTAAATCTTAAAAAAACATCTTGAATTTTAAATTTACACCATATTGATATTAATATAAACATCACAAAAATTATATAAACACCATGTGGTATTAAATCCATACTATGTTTCTATCAATACCAACACAGTGCGGATTTAAAATCAATTCTTTTAGTATCAAATGCACATCATGTCGGTGTTGATGTAAACTAGGATTGGCAAAATGTTTTAAACATGTTTTTAATTATTTAAAACATGCTTAATCGACATGTTTTAATGTGTTTTCTATATATATTATTTACAGCATGTATAAATAACTAAAACATGCTTAAAAATAACACAATGTTTTGTTCTTTAAAAAAAAATGTTATTTTTTGCCAACCGTAATAAACACCAATACGACGAGAGTTATATATGATGTTAAATCAACACTCGTATTTTTTAAAGTAAATTCAATTCTGACGCTATTCTGCTTCGACCGTAATCGCTATTTCAAAGCCTGTTACGTTGCATTTTTTCCTCCCTGTATCTATATCTCACGTGTTATGTCTCGACAATGTAATATGGCACGCCGGGACGTGTGAACGTATCGCGCAGTTAGCCTCGCTGGCTTGCTCGCTCCCGCTGCCACGAGATAATTCTGCCCGGTACGATAATTAAACGCACGATGTGTTTCTCGAGGCGCGTATCGATTCGCGTCGCGTCGGGTCCCCGTATATCTACCAGAGTGTCTCTCTTCCTCGGAACCCGCTCTATAATAATCCCCGAAGTTCTCCACGAGGAGTGACCTTCGAACCCGCGCGTCGCGTTTATCGCGATGAATAAAAGAATTATATCACCGACACGCGCGCTATCATTCGCGCCATGCGTGTAAAAAATCCAGTAAACGTATTGTAAAAGAAAGAGGGAATGAAACCGAGAGAAGAGGTCTTATCGAGGAATTATCGAAAATCGAAGATGCGACGCATTTTCCTTTTTTTTTTTTTGTCGACTGCGGGAAAGAATACGGCGTATCGTGAGATTACCGAGAAATGAACAAGAAATGTCGATTACAGGACAGCACTTTGGCGTTAATTAAACTTTCTTTCTTCTCTGTCTGCGTTATCTCTCGAGCGCATCGGATGGTTAATCGCTCGCTCTTTGTGGAAGGAAAGGGACCGTCTAAGCGCTATCAGGCCCCGCTAGTTTACGCGCAAAGAATCCCTCTTTTTTTTCATCTTTCTCTTTCAAGTTTAGGAAAGAACAGTCTTGCTAAAATATTTAGAAAAGCTACAAATCTGAAAATAATTTTATTAGTCCATCCAAATAATTATGTAGGATGCTAAGTTGCCAAAGTGTCGAAACTTTTTGCATCATTGCTTACACATCATATATGATTACATATTCCCTTTAATGGTAATGAATTTTCAGAACGGATCCAGGAAGGTGGAGTCGGATCTTTAACAGACAATATGCGTGTCTAAGGCCACTTTTCGCAATATACGGTTATCTAAAGATAAAATATTACCAGGAAATTCATGAATGAATTTCATTGAATCTCTTAGTAACATTTAATTTTTAGATATCGTACATGTGAAAACGAGCTTAAGAGATATCATAAAGATATATCATAAAACGTTTTTTCAGATCAAAAAGATATGTAAAAGGCATCATAAAAAGATCTTCTAGAATCTAGAAGATCTCTTTATAATGTCTTTTACAAATATTGTTTAGAATCTAGACAATACGTATTGTCTTGTCGTCTGAGTTTGTTTAGTTCATCTTTCACATGATCAATATACAAAATGGATAAGAAAACAAATAATATAAAACTTCTGTTTATTTATAGATAAGAAATATAATAAAGTTTATTAACTGATTTTAAATAATTACAATAAAAAAAACGCTTTGAACACCTGACAAAGTCGTGAATCGCAACTCTGATGTCACAAAAGGATATTTTGACGGTCTAATAAAATCATTTTAAGATCTGTATTTAGGTACTAATTTTGTAGATACTTCAACAACATTGTTCTTTCTGTGCAGCAACAGGTACATTAAATGAGATCGCCATGTTTCGTGATAACACTACAAATCCAATTTTTTCCAATGTTTTCATAGAATAAGTATTTTCATATATGAATATACTACTGCGTGATTTAGTTTTCCATATATAAAAATAACACTACATTACACATTATATTTTAAATATGTAAATCCATTTATGTAGCATAGTGTATTATTTTTACATGGAAAATTAAATCACAGAAAGATCGGTTTTGCTGGAATATCTAAAAATTTAGTTAGATGCAAATCTGAAATAATTTTGTTTGGATCATTAAATTAATTATGCAGGATGCATAATTATTAATTATAAACTGATTATATATCTAATGCTCACACTAGTGGTTGAAAATTGGGTCTGCATTCGCGTTTGTGTCTCCTAACCAATTAGAAAAGGCTACTGGCCAGCAATTCCTTTCTTCTGATGCCTTTACAGACATTAAAATGATTGCGTTCAACAAAGAAAGCAATTATTGTAAAATTCTTTAATATGATTGGTTTATATATTTAGATCCAGTGAGGAATTAAACGCAAGATCAATCATATTAAAAAATTTTTCATGACAGTTGCAATATTAAAACTTTTTTGTAACATTATCATCAACGTTTAAACGTTTTATATAATTATTTTAATGTTTAATAAAATTATTTTCAGATCTGCATTTATAGCTAAATTTTTAGCTTATAAAAACTTTAAAAACTGTTCTTTTTAGTATATATGAAAATATTTTATCACATACTTGGATTTATAATGAAACTATCTATAATCGAATTATCAGTGGATAATCTGATATCAGTTCTAAGCATTAGTAATCACTGAATGAAAATGGAATCCCTATCTAATTAATCTTATATAACTCTAATTAACCTTACTTTAGTACATATAAATTTACTTTAGTAATATAAATTCAATGTATATGATATTGGAAGATTGGAACTGACATGCAAATAACAATATTTTAATTATATAATATCCACATTTCCTTTCTTTTTCAGTTTAATTTCACTTTTATCCAGTGCCAAGTATATGCCACTAGATAAATCAATTATCCACTGATTCAGATTTAGAGAGAAAAAAAATATCCAAAAGATATCCACGTTGAAGCAGCCCGAATGACTCGTCGACAGTCACGATAAAAATTCTCCCATTGCCAATCGGAGTCGACAGAGAGTTCGCCGATGTGACTGACCTTCGCAAATCCCGTCGCTGAAAATGCGACCGCCGTCGCGTTTTCGTCGCCGTTGCATGACGAAGGTATGCGAAATACATATCGACCCGTGTTAATACGTGCGTCAGTGCGGCGCGATTCAGCTGGTGAATATATAGAGACTGTCGTCGACCGCTTTATTTTTACGCGCGTGCTAAAGACGCTCTATCACTTCGTCCGCCTTGCTTCGAATTCGCCGCGTACGACGGACGAGTGTGACGTCTCAATTAACATTCTTCGTTGTCCTCCACTCTCTTTCTGTATCCCCTCTTTCTCTCTTTATCTCCGTGGTTCTGAATTCCTTTTCGACAAGGGGACCACGGAATTCGAGGCGAGTTTCGAATGAAGACCCGAGAGATCTCTTCTCGAGAATGGCGTTCTATTTGTAGAACAGGGAACAAAGGGAGTAAAAGCAAGAAAAAATAAAAAGATATAGAGAAAAATAGGTAAAGATATAAAGGAAAAGCGAAAAAGGAAGGAAAAGCGAAGAATAGAAGAGCCATCACTCTGAAATTCTTGTATCCGAACTCGCAGTCTCTTGTGTTCTCGGTTGCACCATAATAATCAACGTTATGAAAGTATTATTCACGCATGTTATAAGAACAAAGAAACAAAGAAAGCTTCGTTTGAGAACTAGAGACCTTATCATTGAAAAATTTTAATAAATATTTCTAACTACAATTACATTAATATTATTAATGCAATTATTTTATAATGTAATTATTAATATAATTATATTATTAATATCTTAGAACATGTGAATACACAACTAATTAGGAATTTTTCTTATCAGTTGTGTAATTACATGTTGTTGTAATTACATTACATGTTATTATAATTGTTACTGCTAAATAATAACAATAGTTCTATCAACAAATATGTATAGCTGGCAACCAAAACTGACTATATAATGAAAGTTATTATTACCATAAAAACAACTATAAATAATATATTACTATAAATAATATATAAGTTAAATATTTTTGAGACCATATCACAGTTAAATCTAGAGTATCAAATTTAATCTAATTTAAGCGTTTTTCACTGGCAGAACTCGTACACATTAAATCTAAATGTAAAAGTGAGATATTTCAATTAATAAAATACCCAATGTATATTTTATCAAATAGCAGAATAAAATGCATTGAGGATTTAGCGATTTAATTCGTTTCTATATTTTTATTAAACATACATTTATCGACATACGTCGATTTGTGTACAACGGCTTTAAAGCGCACTGACAATGAATACGCACAAGCTCTATCAGTGAAAAACGCTATATCATCACTGCTCCTATTAAATATATTGTTAATTTATACTAAAACGATAATTAAATTTAACACTGTAAATTTAATAGTACATGGTTGTTCCAAAAAATATTTAACTAAATTGCGTCATAAGATCTCTAGTTCGAACGAAATAGTTTGAACGAAATGATCAGACATGATATCAGCGCTTCAGTAACGGCGGAGCATGAACCGCGCGATTATTTCACAAATAAATAACAAAGGCAGGTGTAAACGAGGTGTCTTCGAAAGCACGATGGGGAGGGAGTCGGAGGGACAGAGAGAAAGAGAGCGCGAAAGAGAGAGGGAGGGAAAACAAAAGGAGTAGCGAACGTGAGCGAGCGAGCGAGCGGGACGACACGCTCGCTCACGCTCGTCCACGCACGCACGAACGAACGCATACGCGCAAGCGCCTACGAGTCAGCTGGTTAAAAACAGCTGTGGCCGAAACGTCGAGCGGATGATTTCGAGACGGGTTAAATGTCCGAGATAATCCGTGCGATAATAAATGTACGCGGGCGAGTTTTTTCTTTCTCAACGTCTAATTTGCTACTCTCGCGAGTTCTCGCCAGCAATCGCCAGTAATAAATGCCGATTATCACGGTGATTATTGTTCTCGATAAGCGAGCCAGCGATTCGCTACATGCACGCATACATTTATAACGTTGGGTACAGAGCGCTGAAAAAAAACTGGATGCACGAGCTTGGGAATTGATAGTTAAAAGACGAGAGATCAGACAAGAGTTTTTTTTTTTAATTTCAATAAAAGTTTAATAGTCTATAAAGAAAAATAATGGAAAAAGGTTTTTATCCTTAATGAAATTGCTTTTCTTTATAGATGTCCTTGGTTGAATTCTTAAATTTTCATGAAACTTTAATGGTCTATAAAAAATGAAATGAAAACGTTTGATTTTTAATGAAATCATTATTCTTTATAGGTTTTAAGTTGAATCTTTACTTTCTATGCAACTTTAATCTACAAAAAACGATCTATGTTTAATGGAAATATTTCAATCTTTTTAATGAAATCATTATTCTTCAATATTCATTCAGTTTTTCCGCCGATACAGATTTACTTATCATCTGTTTAATTTAAAAAAGAAACAGGGGGAAAATTTTCCACAAATATAAGACCCCTGAAAGACTTTTAGATTATCATTTAAACAAAAACAACTAACGAATTCTTATCTCTTTCTGTTTACACCAACTAAACGTTAATGGAAAGGAATTTAAACGCGACGGTCGATCGTGCCTACATTGGGTGTCAAAATTAGAAAACTAGAAATTAAAATTACGAAACTAGATAATTACTGCACACTCCAAGAAAGAAATATAGATTTTTCACGTATCAGATCAACGCAAAAGGTTCGTTTCACATTTGTGAAACGAAACATTCGGAAACAAAGCATCAACATAGAATCAAGGTAAATTATTTATGTGGCATGCTCCTTTTCTCATTCGGAAAGAAATGTTTTCCATCTTCTCTTCACAAAGGGAACTCCAATTCTCTATCATCATTCAATAAAACAGAACTCGGTGGAAAGATGCCAAACCTTTTGCGTCGACTCAATAGACCAAAAGGATCCCATCGCGAGCGAGAAGTCTACTCTCGCGTAGCTTTTCAGCACCCTGTATAAAACACACGCACGAAGGCAGGCAGGCAGGCAGGCAGGCAGGCAGGCAGACACACACATACATACACGCACAAAGAGACGCGCGTGCAAAGAAGAGGCGCATTCGCGACTCGCTCTCACGTGTACGCCGCCACACAACATAGGTATAGAATCGCACGAGGTACTTATCGGACGCAGCATAGAGGAAGGGGGGAAGTGGGGGCCTTTCATAAAGCAGCTCTCCAAGGATACAGTTTGATAACGTCCGTGTCCATGCGTCGCTTGCCGGCGCTGGGGGACGACATATTTATCGGTGCTGCTCGCTCGTCGGCGGTGCTGAGTTCGGCAGGGGCCCTTCCTCGCCCCGCGGCGCTCCTGGTAGCGTCCTCCACCACTACCTCTCCTTCCGCCGCCTCCTACCGCTGCGCGTGGATCAGCTGAGCCCGACAGGCACTCCGTCGTGCCCCGGGAGGACCCTCTGGACAAACGCCTCGTCAATTATCCTTCTTCAGCGAAGGAACAATTATCCTTCTTCAACGGCCAACTCCTGCGGCCCTGTACTTCGGCACTCCGGTGACGCGCACTTCTGTCTCCAACGTTAATGTAAACCGAGCTTATATTCAGCGCACTGAACGACCGAGAGACAGAAAAAGAGAAACAGAGAAAGAGAGAGAGAGCGTTAGTAGCGAAGAAGGGAGCGCACGGATATACGAAAGGGGAGGAGAGAGAAAGAGAGAGAGAGAGAGAGAGAGATATGCACACGGACGTTGCGCGACGGACGAAGAGAAGGAAAAGAGATAAGAAAAAAATAAAGACGGCACGCTCGTAAACGCAAACAATCAACCAGTCGATCGACAGATCCCTTCCTCGAAGGCTCGCCCTGACGAAGGGCGAGTAACGCGAGGCGAGGTGAGATTCGCGAACGATCGACTTCGATTCGACGCGGGTGAACGCGATGTGGAACAATCCGTCGTGAGGTGAAAACTGCGTTCGTCCGAACGCTGCGCTGCGTTGCGTCCGTCTTTCTTTTCTTCCTTTCTTCGTTTCCCTCCTCCACGAAGCGCGCTGTGAGCGTCGCGTGTGCGTCCTCTCCCTCTCTCTTTCTCTGTCGTTGTATATGTGTAAACGATGCGTCTCTTTCTCTCTCTCCTCGCTCGCTCTCTGCCCGTGGAAGAAAAATCTCAAGTACCAGAGGCGAGAAGAATCGTTCACCTTCTCTTTTAAAGGGTCACCTCCTGCTCCAAGTATTCCTCGCGCGGATCAGGCCAAGAAAGCCACAGGGAGGCTAGAGGATCATTTCGTCAACGTCGATGACGAGATCGTCGCGCACGTCAACTGCCCGTGTTCCTCTCACTCGCGGGTCGCTTTCTCTCTCTTTCTCTCTTTCTTTCTCTCTCTTTTCTTTTCCTGGCTCGCGTGCGCGTACACACGGAAAAAACCGTCCCCGTCCTCCTGCCAGAGAGAGAGCCTAACGCTAACCGCCGTCACGTAAACGCCTGTTCCTTCTCTCTCTTTCTCTCTCTCTCTCTCGCGCGCGCTCCCTCGCTCTCTCTCTCTCTCTCTCTCTCTCTCACACTCTCTCGTGCAACCCGCGACCTGTCAATCCACGATCTTCGCCACCATCTGATTGCGTTCTCGTCGCTTGCACACTGGACTCTCCTAGCTCAACCGACGCTGCTGCCTCCGACGAGCGACGACAGCAGCGCTCGGCGCGTGCGCACCATTTCTTTGCGAAAATCTCTCCAGCTTCTCGAGTGAAGCTATCCATGAATTTCCGAACAAATATATAACACGTCGCCATCTTCCATCGCTAGCGGTGCGGCGGGTATTTTAATCCTTTATAACCCGGATTTTGAAATCACTTACTAATATTCTAGTTTATATCCTAGTATTTGATATGAATACTAATTAGTAATTTTCTATTAAATTCTCTTAATTTCGGAGATACATGTAAACATATACATGATATATGTATTTAGTTAATCATTTTGCATATTGTATCATGTTTACTACATCATTCTTTAAATACATTGCTAAAAGATAATTTTATAGAAAATTACTATGCGCATCAAATACTCAGTGTAAATACATTGATATTGATTTAATTTTAAAAACAATTTTTTACATAAATTATATAAATTTTTTCATAGTCACGAGAAAATTTTAGACTTAAAGGATATTTGTGAAGGAATAATTTTGCCTGAAATATATAAGAATTTAATCCTTACAATACATAGTACAATTTGGTGTCTCATCTATCCAAATATGGGTCACTAGAATCTTCGTCCGTTTTTTTCACCTATTCAAAAT
>Ga0157362_1000797_pt1 | contig 11763 bp, 12 predicted proteins | sample AttlaeALBM3_FD_111480 | JGI IMG/M metagenome (GOLD analysis project Ga0157362, IMG submission 111480) | Fungus gardens microbial communities from leaf cutter ant in Ribeirão Preto, State of São Paulo, Brazil - Atta laevigata ALBM3 | ecosystem: Host-associated > Fungi > Mycelium > Unclassified ... | reverse complement strand
GCCGCACCGTTCCAGCGCCTCGGCCGAGCGCGTCGCCACCTCGCGCGATTCCTTGCGCTTCAGATAGATCTGGCCGAGCGGGTGGAAACTGGAGAAGTATGCAGCAGGCCCGGTTCGCACGTTCTCCCGGACACTGAGGCTGTCGAACAGTTCCATGCGCTGGAACGTCCGGCCGAGACCGCGATGGGCGCGGTGCGACGAGCTGTGCCCGTTGAGTTGCTGGTCCCCGAGCCGCACGGTCCCGGCAGTCGGACGGTTTCGCCCCGTACAGGCGTTGAAGAGCGTGGTCTTGCCGGCGCCGTTGGGTCCGATCAGCCCGGTGATCGAGCCGCCCTTGGCGAACACCGACGCGTCGTCGACGGCCAGGATGCCACCGAAACGCACCGTCACATTCCGCACATCGAGATCGACGCTCACGACCATGACCTCCCGGCTCCCACGAGAGTCGGCTTCTCGGTCGCTGTTTGCGCGAGACCCGCTGACGCGTTCGGCAACTCGTCGATCCGTGCGCGCAGTCGGGCGGGGCCGCGCCGTTCGTTGGCCCGCTTGCCGAGCACGGCCCGGAGGTTCAGCGCGGGCCACACGGCAGCCAGGATTGCCGCTGCGCCGAACAGGACCCCCTGGTAGTCGATGTAGGTTCTGGAGTCGAACGGCGGGTAGATCCGGATCACCTGGTACGCCGCAGCGGCGAGCAGCGGCGAGAGCACCGGGCGCCGGCCGCAGACGGCCAGCAGCGGGATGAGCACGAGGGAAACGGTGAAGCTGTAGGTCCCCCCGACCAGGCCGCTCGCCTGCTCCGGAACGCCCGCGATCGTCGCGCCGCCGAGCGCCGCCAGGAAGGCGGCGAGGCAGAACACGGTCACGCGGGTGACGGTGGTGTTCGCACCGTGGGCGTCCAGTGCGACCGGCGAATCCGACATCGCGCGAAGCAGCTTCCCGAGTTGACTGCGGCGCACCAACAGGACGACCGCCAGCACGAACGCGAGGCTCATCAGCGCCAGGTAGTAGTAGCCCTTGGGCGTGGTGAAGTTGATGCCGAGGATCACCGGCCGCGGCACTTCCACGCTGTTCGTCGTCTGCCCGAACAGCAGGTCGGAGGGGAAGAAGACGGTCTGCACGACGATGCCGAATCCGAACGTGGCGACGGCCACGTAGATTCCGGACAGCCGGATCGCCGGGATCGCGACGACCGCGCCGAACGGGACCGCAACCAGGCCGGCGATCAGTACCGCCACGGGCCACGACTGTCCGTGGGCGAGCATGTGGCCGGTGATCGCAGCACCCACCGCGGCGAAGCTCATCTGGCACAGCGAGATCTGGCCGGACATCCAGACGAGCATCCCCAGCGACGCGAAGATCATCGCGTAACCGAAGCCGGATGCGTACTGCAGGATGTCGGTCTCGGGGATCAGCAGCGGGCCCGCGAGGCCTGCGGCGAGCAGCAGGCCGAGTCCGGGGACCGTGACCCGACGCGGGAACTCCCGCATCGGGCGCATGCGCCGGACGTTGCGCACACCGCGGGCGGTGAGCAGTCGGGCCGGCGTGAAGACGAAGACCAGGAACAACACGATGAACGGAATGTTCTGCGGCAGCGTGGAGATGAACACGCTGCCTGCGGTGCGGGTCTGCGACGGCAGGTAGGAGACCAGCAGGCCGATGACGACGGCGCCGCCGATGGTCAGCGGCAGGTTCTCGAACCGGCCTACGGCGGCCGCGCCGTAGGCGGCGATCACCAGCAGGATCATCGTGTTGACCGAGATGCCGAGAACCGGGGCCAGGAACATCCCGGACACCGCGGCGAAGCACGATCCGAGCAACCATGCCTGACGGCGCACGAAAGTCGGGTTGGTCTTCTGCAGACTGAGCAGCGCCGGATCGTCGACGATCGCGGTCATCGCCTTGCCAGAGCGGGTACGCGCGAAGTAGTACGTCAGACCGATCGCGGCGGCCAGCGCGACGCCGATCTGGATAATGTCCGCGCCGGTGACCAGAACGTGGCCGAGCCGGAACCCGCCCGAGGGGAGGTAGGGCTCGTCCCGCAGGGTCGCCGCACCGTAGATCGCGGTCATGAGCGACTGGAGCAGCACCAGTAACCCGACCGTCGCGACGACGACCATCACGGTGGGTGCCTGCGCCAACAGCGCGGCCAGCCGCTCCATGATCAGCCCGCCGAGCACCCCCACCAGCAGCAGGGAGAAGAGAAACGCCCAGCCCCAGGGCAGTCCCTGCTCCACGCGGAATTGGTGGAACATGTAGGCCGCGGTTGCAGCCAGGCCGCCGTGGGCGAAATTGAAGATGCCGGTCGTCTTGTAGGTGATCACCAGGCCCAGCGCGATGATCGCGTAGATCGACCCGATGGTCAGCCCGGGCACGAGGTAGTCGAGGAATTCGCTCACGGCCGGCACATCCCGCACGGCTCTCGGCCCTCGCGCTCGTGAATCGCGCGAGCAGCCCCGACCCACGCCCGCCCTTGGGCCAGTTCGCACTCGGCACGATGGAAGCGACGCAGGCCGGCACCCGCGACGAGCGTTGCCCCATCGGAGCCGGGTGTGTGGGTCGGCGACGGGCTCGGCAGTGCCCAGACGCGCTCGAGCGCCGCGACCTGCCGGCGGTGGACAGCGCGGCGACCGCCCAGGAGCAACACCGCGGCCGCGAGCGCGGCCGAGATCACACCGCCGAGCGCCAAGCCCAGTCCCGGCACCTGGTCGGAGTACGTGACCTCGCCGCTGGCCTGGTACCAACCGGCGGCGAGCAGCACCGCGCCGAGCACGATCAACGTCGCGCACAGCAACAGGGCGGGACGCACCCGGCGGAGTGAGCGGCTACGCATGCTTGCGACCGGCAACCGAGAGAGCGGGCGCCGCGCGGTCCTCGCGCACGTGGTGGCCGCTGCCGCCGGCATGGGCGGATTCCGCACCGGAGTTCGAGACCGCGTGCGCGGAGGCGGTCCCCTCGCGCACGGCCGGCTCGGCAGCCCCTGCCAGTGCGTGCTCGATGCTATCGAGCCGTTTCTCGACGCGGTCGAGCTTGTTCCACTCGTCGCGCAGGTCCGCGGAGATCCACAGGGCCGCGCCCAGCACAAGAAGGAACATCCCCCCGATCCCGCCCGAGATCATGTAGGGGGCCTGCTCGTACTGCAGGGCGGTGCCGCTGACGCCGATCCACCCGTTGATGATCAGGACCACGCCGAGGACTGTCAGGACGATCGCTGCCGCGCGGTCCCACTGCTTCTTCAGGACGTCGAAATCCATTCAGCCCCTCCGGGAATGGCCGGTGCTCGCCTCGGCTCCGGGACGGTCGACGTGCGAGGACCGCACGACGGTGATGGCCCCTTCGGGGCACACACGCACCCCGAGTCGGGCCGATTCCTCCAGCCCCCTCGGCACCTCGAGGGTCTGGCCGCGGTGAATGTTGTAACCGTTGTCGTCGAGGGAGTAGACCTCGCCGGCCATCACCGCGCACCGGCCGTGCCCGGTGCAGCCCTGTTGGCCGCCGTCCTTGCCCATTGCGATGTGAACGCGCACGTGGGTCTCCTCGGACTTCCGCTACCAGGCCAGGTGCAACGAGCGCATCGAACGCAGATAGCCGGTCTCGTAGACCGGTGCCGTGCCCTCTTTGACCCGGTACTCGGGAATGCGCTTGAGCCACTCCTCGAAGGTGGCGCGCAACTCCATCCGGGCCAGGTTCGAGCCGATGCAACGATGGATCCCGACGCCGAACGCCGAATGCAGCACGGTCTCGCGGGTGATGTCGATGCGCTTGGGATCCTCGATCACACGGGGATCCCGCGAGGCGCCTCCGTAGACCATCATCACGAAATCGCCCTTCTTCAGCTGCTGCCCGCCCAGCTCCACGTCCTTGGTGCAGGTCCGGCCGAGGGCGATGACCGGGGGGAACACTCTGGCGAACTCCTCGATGGCCCGCGGCATGTAGGTGTCGGGGTCGGAGACCAGCAGCTTGCGGGCATCGGGGTTCTCCGCCAACCAGTGCAGCGCGCCAGCCATCACGTACGTGGTGGTCGCGATGCCGCCGAAGGTCATGTCGACGAGCACACTGACGCGGTCCGCCCAGGGTGCGGGGTTTCCGTCGTCGTACTCCACTCCGGCCGCGATCATGTCGACCATGTCACCGCGCGGGGGCTCCTGCGAGCGCTGTTTGAGGTAGTCGCCGAGATAGCTGAACACGAAGGCGAATGCCTCGCCCCGTTCGGTTAGGTCCGGGGCGAAGGTGCCCCGCTCGACTCCGTCGACGAGCTTGTCCAGGTCCTCGATCGGAACACCCAGGACGTTCTTGAAGAACGCCCATCCGGGCAGCAGGGCGCCCATCTCGCTGATGAACTCGCACTCGCCGCGGTCGATGAACCGATCGATGAGTGCATTGGCATCCGCACGGATCGCCGCGTCGTAGTCCTTGATCGCCGCCGGGCCCATGAATGGGTTCAGCGCAGTGCGCCAGGCGGTGTGCAACGGTGGGTCGGACTCCTCGGGGAACAGGAACGGCAGCCCCTCGGGTCGATTCGGCATGTAGCCGCCGGCGGCGGAGAATGTGCGCCAGTTCTGGCCCACCTCACGGACGAGCTTGTTCTGCGCGACCAACCAGAACCCGGTTCCGACATTGCTGCGTGCCACCGGACACTTCTCGACCAAGTCGTCGAGGATGTCGAACAGCTTCTCGTTGAAGACGGGGGCGTCGAGGTCGAAGTCGTGGTAGATGTCCCGGCCGTACCTGGCGATCGCCTCGTCGACGTCGGCCGCACTCGGCGGTGTGTACGCGGTCTCTTGGTCCTTGAACGCCATCGGGATGGCTTCCTCTCCTGAACGGGGGACGGACGAACAGGGGCGGGCCTCGAGTTAGAGCAGCGTGTAGCCGCCGTCGATGACCATCTCCGCGCCGGTGATGAACGAGGATTCGTCACTCGCCAGGAAGAGCGCGAGGTTGGCGACCTCCTCCGGTTCGGCAATGCGCGGGATCGGGTTGGCCTTGATGATCGCGTCCATCATGTCCGCGGGCAGCCGGTCGGTGATCGCGGTGCGGATGCTGCCGGGGTTGATCGCGTTGACCCGGATGTTCTGCGCGGCGTACTCCGCGGCCGCTGTCTTGGTCAGCATCACCACCCCGCCTTTGGCCGCGCAGTAGCTGGCCATGTTCGGGAAGGCCACCATCGCAGCCATCGAGGCGGTGTTGACGATCGAACCGCCGCCAGAGGCAAGCATCGCCGGGATGCCGTAGCGGATGCCGAGGAACACCCCACGCAGGTTGACCGCCTGCACGGCGTCCCAGGCCTCCTCGGGGCACTCGCCGACCTTGTGCAGCTCCCCATCGATACCCGCGTTGTTGTACAGCACGTCGAGGCGCCCGAAGGTCGAGACTGCTGCCTGGATCATCGCCTGCACGCTCTCGCCAGAGCGCACGTCGGTGTGCACCGAGATCGCGCCGTCGCCGAGTTCCTTGGCGATGGCCTCCTGCGCGCCTGAGACGTCGGCGAGTACCACCTGCGCACCCTCGCGGTGGAAGACCCGCGCGGTCGCGGCGCCGATGCCCGATCCCGCGCCGGTGACGATCGCTACCTTGCCCGCAAGCCGTCCGGCCATGAATGTCTGCTCCTGCCTTCGGTGATCACCCGCCTGCCCGCAAAGGCGGCGGCCGGGACTTTTGGAGCGAACGTACGTTCGTTCGGAGGAGATGTCAATAGTCTGAACCGCGCTTCCGGAGTGCCCGTGAGATGGACAGAAACCCGTTGCAATTACTGGGCTTGACGTAGCGTGCCGGGCGATGGCACCGTAGCGAACGGTCGTTCGTTCGCAACGTCGTGGACGGGCCGGGGGCGGGGATCGGAAGGGTGGCGTGATCGCGGGACAGGTGGTCGCGGACGCGGTTGTGCACCCCTATAACCTCTCGGCGGCCAATCAGAACCCAGGCGCTGCGGCGCAGCTGGACGCCGTCCATGCGGCGCACCTCATGTGCAGTGATCCGGATCGGCCGGATTACGTGCTGGACCGCGCGGAGTTCTTCACGGACTTCCCGTTCGAGGCGGTGGCGCGCTCGCTGTTCGTGGAGAGCGACACCGACTTCGCGGTGATCCACGCACTGCCCAACCTCGGGTTGGCCCGCTCGTTCGTGACCGACCCCGTCCGGGCCGTCGCCTTCCGCGACCGACACCCGCACCGGTTCGCCGTCTACGCGACCGTGGACACCCCGGTCGTCGACGCCGCGATCGCCTCGCTGGAGTGGCAGGTCCGCGAGCTGCGCGTGGACGGGCTGAAGCTGTACCCCGCGTTCTTCTACGACGACACCGCGACCGGCTGGCGCCTGGACGGCGCCGACTTCGCAACTCCCGTTCTGGAAGCCGCCCGCGACCTGGGACTGCGCAACATCGCCGTGCACAAGACCCTTTGGCTGCCCCCCGCACCCAAGGAGGCGTTCGACCTCGACGACGTCTCGGGCGCGCTGGAGCGGTTCGCCGACTTGAACTTCTTCCTGGTCCACGCCGGTGCGGCGTTCGTGGACCGGACTTGCGAACTGCTGGCCCGTCACCGGAACCTCTACGCGACCTTGGAGACCACCTTCTCCTACCTCGTCGTGCGGCCCGAGGTATTCGCGGGCGTGCTTGCACGGATGTTGCGGGCCTGCGGCTCCGGGCGCTTGCTTTACGGCAGCGGCAGCAACCTGTCGCATCCCGACCTGCTACTGCGTGCCTTCGCCGGTTATGAGCTGCCGGGCGCGGCGCTCGAGCGGTACGGCTGCGATCAGCTGACCCTCGCGGATCGCGCGGCGATCCTCGGCGGGAATCTGCTGCGTCTGCACGGGCGTACCTCGCAGGGGGTGCTCGACGCGGTCGCGGGTGACGAATACGCACGGGAACGTGCCTCGGGTGACGCGCCGCCGTGGAGTGGCCTGCTCAGCCGCCTACCGTCGACGGTGGTCACATGAGCATCACCCCGGGACTCGTGCGCGAACGGCTGAGATGTGTACCCGAGCCGTGCAGCCTGCTGATGCGCGAACCCACCAACATCACCGACATGGGCCTGGTCGAACGGGTCACGGTCGAGGGCGATCGAGTCACCGTGGAACTGGTCCTGACCGACCCGTCGTGTCTGCACTTCGCTGCGATGCAGCGGTTCATCACCGACACCCTGCTCGGCCTGGAGGGCGTACGGGAGGTGGATGTGCACGCGAGTACGCGATTGCTCTGGACGCCCGATCGTGACCGGCGGCAGTGCGTCGGGCCATGACAGCCGCCGATCCCGAGCCCGCCAAGACCGAAGAACAGAGGTGGCGCATGACCCAAGTTTCGATCGGGAGCCAGGACCAGACACTCACCGAGGCGGAGCGGCAGTACCCGTTGCCACCGAGCAGGCTCGATGTCGAGGTCTACCGCGACCCCGCGCGCTACCAGCGTGAGCTGCGCGAGATCTTCTTCGGGGCCTGGTTCCCGGTGCTGCCCGCCGCCGATCTGGCCCGCTCGCACGTTTCGGTGTGGGAGGGGGTGGAGCAGTCCGTCGTGCTCTCCCGCCTTACCGACGGCCGGCTCGCCGCGTGGCACAACGTCTGCCAACACCGGGGCGCCCGCGTGGTCCGGGAAGGCGGGCCGTGCCCCACCGGCCGGATCCACTGCCCCTGGCACGGCCTCGGTTACGACCTGGAAGGCAACGTCACCGCAGTTCCGCTCAAGGACAGCTTCGACGCCGAGGAACTGGTGGGGCTACGAGCCCCCGCGGTCCGGGTCGAGGAGTGGGGCGGATTCGTGTGGTTGTGCCTGTCCGACGAGGCGCCGGACCTAATGACCTACCTCGGCGAGATCGGCGAGGAGCTGTCCGGCTACGGCCTCGATAACTTCCGCACGATCTTCCGCAAGGAGGTGGTGCTCAACGCGAACTGGAAGATCGTCATGGACGGGTTCAACGAGACCTGGCACGTGCCGTTCACCCATGGCGACTCGCTGGCGGCGATCGTGCAATGGCGCCAGGCCGTGCTCCGCGTGCCGTCGCCGCACTCCTGGATGACGATTCCCATCAAGGGCTTCACCGACCGGGTCAGCTGGCGCGCGAGGCAGAACGACGGCGAAGTCGACCACCGGCGCACCCACCTGTGCCACTACCTGGTCTTTCCCAACACGATCTTCAGCTGTTTCCCCACGCACCTGCAGATGTGGACGGTCTGGCCGCTCGCGGTCGACCGGACCCGGCTCGTCGCGCACCACGTGGTCGGGCCCACGCCGCCGGGTCAGACCGACGAGGAATGGGAGGCCCAGAACCTGCGGGACTGGGAACACTTCGTCACGGTGCTGGGGGAGGACACCGAGGTCCTCGACGACTTCGGCCAGATCGTGCGCAGCCTCGGGTACCGGCGGAACATCTTCAATACCGCGGAGAGCCGGCTCACCGCGTTCCACGGGGAGATCGCCAAGCGGCTGGGCGAGCCGCGGTGAACGACGGCAGCGGCGCCCGCACCGCGCGGACGTCGCTGCCGTCGAACGCCCTAGTGCTGCTCGTGGGCGAGGTCCAGCGCCGCCAGCGCCTCGTGGGCCAGCCCGAAACCGAGGTGAGCATCCATCAGCCGCTTCCACTCGCGGGTGATCACCGCGCGGGTGTAGCGGCGCGCCATGGCGGGCTTCGCCGCGATCGTGGCGGCCAGCTCCCGGGCTCGCGGCAGCAGCTGATCTGGTGCCAGAACCTCGTTGACCACGCCGTACTCCAACGCCTGTGCCGCCGAGAGCGTCTGCCCGGTCAGGAGGAAGTACCGACCCCGGTTGGGTCCGAGCAGCTGGGTCCACACGATGTGTGCCCCGTCCCCGGGGACGATGCCGGAGGCGAAGTGCGGGGAGTCCGAGAAGGTCGCGCTGTCCGCGGCCAGCACGATGTCGGCGAGCACCGGCACCTCGGGATGCACCGACGCGGGGCCGTTGACCGCCGCGACGATCGGAACCTGAATCTGCAGCATGCAGTTCAGCAGCCGTTGACCCTCGTAGATGATCTCGGCCCAGTCGTGCGGCGTACCGAGGCTGAACGAGGTGAAGTCGATGCCCGGGCAGTAGCCGTCGCCGGCGCCGGTGAGGATCACGACCTTGTTGTCCGCGTCGCTCGCGATGTCGTTGAAGCAGTAGGCCTGCTCGTCATGCGACTGCGCGGTCCACGTCAGTGGACCGCCGTCGGTGTGGACGGTCATCTCGAGGATCCCGTCGGTGCGTTCCAACCGGATCGTCTTGTACCGGTCGCGGTACTCCTCGAAGCGTGGGGCTATTCGCGTCATCGCGGAGCTTCCTCTCCTTGCGCGGATCCGTTGGAAGGAGCATACACTGTGCTAACGAACGATTGTTAGGCACAACCCAGACATCGTCGACAGGACGCCCCGAGGAGCACACGGTGGATTTCCGGCACACCGAGGAGCAACTGGCGTGGAAGGACACGCTGCACCGGTTCATGGAACGGGAGGTCGGCCGGGAGTACACCCGGGAGCACGACCAGAGCCGCGAGTTCCCCGACGAGCTCTACCGCAAGGTCGCCGACAACGGCTGGCTCGGTCTGCTGCTCCCCGAGGAACTCGGCGGCAGCGACGCCGACCCGGTCATGTACGCCATCTTCTGCGAGGCGATGGCCAAGTACAGCCTGGACACCGCCGCCTGCCTGATGACCTCGATGTTCACCGTCAACAACTTCGTGGCGCACGGCTCACCCGAGCAGCAGGCCGAGCACGTCCCGATGTTCCTCAAGGGCGATCGCCGGTTCAGCATCTCGATCAGCGAACCACAAGCCGGCTCGGACGCGGCCGCGGTCAGCACGCGGGCCGTCTGGGACGGCGAGGCCTGGGTGCTCAACGGCAACAAGACCTGGTGCTCCGGGGCTCACCTGCCGGGTGCCTGGATCGTGATGCTGGCGCGCACCGGTCCGGAGCGCCACGGCGGATTGAGCCTGTTCTCGATGCCGAACAGCGCACCCGGGCTGGACATCCGCAAGATGCCAACCCTGGTCCGGCGCAGCCTGGGCACCACCGAGATCTTCCTGACCGACGTCCGAGTGCCGCCGGAGAACGTCATCGGCGAGATCGGCAAGGGCTGGACCTACATCGGCACCCACTTGGACTACGAGCGGATGGGCCTGGCCGCCTCCTACGTCGGCAACGCACGCACCGCCCTGGACGACACCATCGCCTACACCAAGGACCGGCACGCGTTCGGTCGTCCGTTGTCCTCGTTGCAGGTCCTCAAGCACCGGATGGCCGAGGACGAGACCGCGTTGACCGCCGCCCGGCTGCTGGTGTTCAACGCGGCCACGAAGCTGGCCCGTGGAGAGAAGGCCTCCATGGAGGTGTCCATGGCCAAGGTCTTCGCGGTTGAGACGGCCTACCGGATCGCGTTCAACGGCATGCAGGCCTACGGGGGCTACGCCCAGCTGCCGGAATACGACATGGAGCGTTACTTCCGCGAGGCCAAGCACGGGATGGTCGGCGGCGGGGCCAACGAGATCCAGAAGACCGTGATCGCGCGGGGCATGGGGTTGTGAGCAGGAACTGGCCGCCGCCCGAGCGGGCGTTCGAGGACTTCAGCGTTGGCGACGTGATCATCACCGCCGGCCGGACCGTGGACACCGCCGACATCAACCAGTTCGCAGGCCTGACGGGGGATCACTACCCCTTGCATGTCGACGAGACCTACGCCGAGACCACTCGGTTCGGCACCCGGATCGCTCACGGGCCGTTGACGTTCTCGATCGCGGTCGGCCTGGTGGGCCTGTCCGGCTGGTACGGGACCTGCATCGAGGCGCTGCTGGAGTGCCGCTCGATGCGTGCGACCGCGCCGGTCCGCTCCGGAGACACAGTGCGGGTGCGCGCCACCGTCATCGAGATCGAGGACCACCGCAGCCCGCGTCATGGGGTGCTGCACGTGGACTATGAGGTGCTCAACCAGAAGGACGAGTCCGTCATGAACTTCCGCTGGATCATGCTCGCCCGCCGCCGAACCCTCCTGGAGACACCCCGTGACTGAGGCGTGGACCCCGCCCTACCCGATCCCGCACTCCGCCCGGGACGCCGCGTTCATCGGCGTCGGGGAGATCCCGTCCGGGCACTACCCGAACCGCGGCTTCATGGCGCAACTGGTGGAGGCCTCCGCGCGGGCGATCGCCGACTCGGGACTACGGCACACCGACATCGACCAGATCGTGCTGATCCCCTGCCTGCACGGCATTCCGGACCAGGCCGACCTGATCTTCAGTCGGGTCGCCGAGGAACTCGGGCTGCACGGCCGGGTGAAGAGCTCGGTGATGGTGCACTCGGGCGGGTCGACGTCGGACAACGCGACCCGGATGGCGGCCGGGCTGATTGCATCCGGGCAGGCCCGCAACGTCCTGGTGGTGTACTCGGAGAAGTGGGGATCGGCTGACCTGCAGGCGATGATCGACATGCTCTCGGTCAACGGCATCCCGAAGGAATGGGAGGCGCCGACCGGGCTGCAGTTCAATGCGATCGGCGGGCTGATCACGCAGCGGTACATGCACCGGTCCGGGTCCAGCGCGGAGGAGATGGCCGCGATCTGCGTCGCGCTGCGCGACTGGGCGAACCGCAACCCGAACGCGATGTACTACGAGAAAAAGCTGACGGTCGAGAAGATCGTCAACTCGAAGATGATCTCGGACCCGATCCACGCGTTCGAGTGCCCGTTCCTGGCCGACGGCGCGGGCGCGTTCGTCATGACCAGCGCCGGCGAGGCGGCCAGGAAGCAGGACGCCTGGGTGCGCATCGGCGGCTCGGGCGGTTGTGTCTCGCACT
>Ga0157362_1000796_pt1 | contig 11766 bp, 9 predicted proteins | sample AttlaeALBM3_FD_111480 | JGI IMG/M metagenome (GOLD analysis project Ga0157362, IMG submission 111480) | Fungus gardens microbial communities from leaf cutter ant in Ribeirão Preto, State of São Paulo, Brazil - Atta laevigata ALBM3 | ecosystem: Host-associated > Fungi > Mycelium > Unclassified ... | reverse complement strand
TTATATTCCATACTTAATGCCATAAAATATTCTTTCAAATAAAAAAAAAATTGAGTGGATATCTCACACACAACTTGTTTTATTTACATTTAAAAATCGAGCATCCTTATTGAAAGATTCTTTATATAGTTTATTATAGTGCATTCATAATCGCACATTCTCTTTTTTTGCATTTTTATTTATTGAATTTAAAATTTAAAAGCTCTAATAACCAAAAACTTTATATCATGAAAACAGACCTATGATTAGCTCGAGGGAAAGTCAAATTGCGAAAAATAGATTCACCAAACGTTTTTGCGAGTACATACGATGATTGGTATTTTTCATAGAGATATCTTTGAAAAGTTAATTCATTTAAACGAAGATTTAATAGAAGTCGAGAAATTTCATTACTTACGATCCTTCTTATATTGCTACAGGGATACTGCCGTTGACATAATGAAGTCTATAAAGATCGCTACTAATTGTCACGAGGTATGGGCGGTGGTCAAAGAATGTTTTGACAGTCAGAGATAGCTTGTTCAAAAGCATATTTGAATCTTGTTCGAGATGTTATGATTTTCCTTATGTACCTGCTGTACGTAAGGAAAATCATAACACGATTCGCGAATTATTGGACATTATTCTCAAACATTTGCGCGCCCCTTAAACGGCCCACTGACTTCTGGGATGACTTGATCTTCTTATTCATCTTATTGTTTGCAAATTGGATGTAGCCACTAACAAAGCGTGGGAATTAAGTATTAAAGAGAAAAGTATACTTAAAGATTATGATAGAATTCATGACTCTCCAAACCAGTGCATGATAGATCTCATAATAACTCAATAAATATCACTGCGTCCAAATACAGCAGCAATTCAAAGTCCACGTTTGTTGCAAACGTCGTTACATTCAATCTTTCTTGTTCTGTATGTAAAAAAAAATCATTCAATGTATCATTGTAAAGATTTCCACAATTTATCAGTTGAAAATAGAATTAAGACCGCAAATAAAACGCACCTTTGTCTTAATTGCTTACGATCAACTACTAAGCAAAAGCATGTAGTTCAAGTACCTACCGGAAATGCAACAAGAAACATCAATACGTTGTTGTACACAACTGTATTGAACAGTTCCGATCAGTCTATGTTAAGCACGCCAACGTCGTGTCTGGTTACCAATCCTCCACTCCCAGTCGCCACACAATATACGTCATCACTCTTTAAATGTTCTACTATTTACCGCGGTTATCAATATATACGACTCTGATAATCAGATTCATTTATTCATGCCGATTGAAATTATTTGACAATGGCTCCTATATGAATTTCATAACGAAAGAGTTAATCAATCGAGTGAAACTTAAGGGGTAATCTCTTGATATTGCTGAGCATGCATCATGAATGGAGTGATTCACGCCAATAAGATAGTGCATCTGCGTTAAGTTGCGTTTTAATAATTTTTGCAAGAAAATAGATTGCGTTGTGCTTCCAAATATAACACAGTATTTTAGAGCAACATTTCATATCCATGCAAAGTGTGTCTGTTCCAAAACACATAAAACTCGCTGACCCTATATTAATGTATCAGCTAGTTGCTATTTTAATGGGAATTGAGTCCTTCTGGAGGCTCATTTGTGTGGATCAGATCAAACATTACATACTCAGCCGACGCTGTAAAAGACACATTTTGGATAGATTATCTCCGGTATCATGCAAGTATTAACATAATTAGACCCATCTTTTCTCTTAATTTTCATTTAACATCGCTTGATGATTTGAGATATTGAATCTATTTTGAGAGGTTGTTCATAATAATACTGCTAACTCATTCTTCCTTGAAGAGAAGGCCTGTGAAGAGTTATTCCTGCAAAGTGTAAGGTGCAATAATAACGGGCGTTTTACTATCAAGCTACCAACAAGGCAAAACAAATTAAACAGCTTGGTAAAACCCCGGGATATCGCTGTAAGACACTTTATATCATTGGAAAAGCGGCTCATCATTCAATCTTGTATGTATACCGAATATAGGAACTTCAGAAATACATACATTTGGATCATATGAGAGAGGTAAACATTCACACGACATCAAGCACAAGTACTCCATTCTTTTATCTCCCATGATGTACAAAATGAAACAAGCTCCATTACGAAGTTCGGGATAGTGTTCGATGTTTATGCAAAACCACGACCGGGCTATCTTTAAATGATGCATTAATGGTGGGGCCTACGCTACAACATCTTTTCCATTTTGGCCAGGTAATATTTGCTCTGACAGCCGATATAATCTCAAGATGTATCAGCAAATTCGGTTTAACTCAAACATCATTGCAACGTATTTACTGGCGAGAATCAAGATGAGCCCATCAAGACTTTCAAATTGCTCACTGTTACCTATGAGACTTCATCAGCATCATTTCTGGCAATCAGAGCGCTAAGAACATTAGCAGAGGACAATGCAAATCGTTATCCAAGGGTATCGCAGATAGCATTGAGATTTTTACATGGATGATCTCGTTACTGGAGCAGATTCACTTGAAGAAAGATTCACTTTGTCAGTTAAAGGAGACGGATCATCGTTACTAAAGGAAGGAAAATTTGAGCATTTGAGAAAATGGTCATCCAATCTCCCCTGTTTCCAGGATACCTTGATCAAATAAAGAAAATTTATTCCATCCTCTGATAAGGATTCTGAGAAACGAACGCTAGGTACTGCATGGAATTGTCAAGCCGACGTATTCAAATACTCATCTATCAATCATCTACCTCCTCTTGGGGCGCCCTCCAAAATATTTTATCGCACATTTCTCTAATCTTCAATCCACTGGGATTGTTGGATTCAATTACATTATTCGCCAAAATAATGCATGATCTCTGGTGATTCAAGTTTAATTGGGACGAATCGATTCCCTTGGAATTGAATAAATGGAAGCATTTTGAAACGGAGAAATTTAATAATAAACATTCTTTGTTTTGTCAATGCAAAACAGCCTGTTTGGAACTGTATAGGTTCTCAGACGCTAGCGAAATCGCGTACGAAGCATGTATTCATTTAGCATGTATTTATTTTCAATTCAAGTCAATGGTAATTATTGCACATGCCTATTCTGCTTCAAATCAAGAGTAGCACTATTAAAGAGTTTGTCACTCCTGCACTTTGAATTATATGGTGAATTGTTGCTGGCTCAACTTATTAGTAAGATCTTGAAATGCTTTACATGTCAAATAACTCTCATTATCTATAGTCGGATTCTATAATTATATTATTGTAACTGCAATCGTGCAGTCGATTATGGTCCTTTGTGGCACACCATTGAGAAGATACAGGAATTAACATCGATCCATCAGTGGAATTACGTACGTAGTGAGGATAACCCTGCGGACATTGTTACGAGAAATTATGCCAAGTTTTCTAATTCAATTAGAAATCAGGTGATCAGGGCCTTCATGACTGAAGCATGACAAGGAGAGCTGACCTCAAAGAGCTCTTCTAATATGAACGTTCCTGAAAGAAAACTCAAAGTTATTACCGTAATAGCAGCTAGTACACAAGAGCCTGACATATTTTATCGATATTCAAACTTCACCAGACTTATTCGAGTCCTTGCTAACATATTTCAATTTGTGAAAAATTCTAAATGTATAAAAGGTTCATTCGCTCACCAACTACAAGAAGAAACTTCATGAAGAAACATCGTCCAATCTATATCTTTGAACGAGCAACAGCAGGCGATTTTCCGTTTGATTAAAGTAATACAAAGTAATCCAAAGTAATCGAAGTTTTTTGCAAAGTAAACAAAGTCACTCATCAACCAAGAAACTGTTCCTGAACAAACACTTCTGTACTTAAATCCATTTTTTGGCGTTTCCCGGTTTAAATTTCGTGGATGCCAAACGCGAGTTAAGCACATTAATAGATTTAATCCGAAACGAGCTAACTCAGCAACAAATCCAAGATCAGGCAACGAGTTCGTTGTCATATACTGTCTAGGGCACCACATCATGTGATATATGGGAAGCAGCGGAAGGCGATCAAGCGATTTGGCTCGTATAGCAAGGAATCCAACCTGAAATATGCGAAAACATTTCTTATTCAGATTGAAGCAATATTAAACTTCCGTCCGATTTCATCCCAACGATTTTGCCTCGTTAACTCCAGGATACTTTTTGGTACTTCTTTCATGTCTTATCCTAAGCCGTTCCTAGACGAGATACCCGTAAATTGTTTTTCGCAATATATATAACAATATATATAACAACTACATCGATATATATAACGATTGCGTTTCGGAAGCGTTGGAGTATCTTCAACCAGGAACGTAACAAGTGACAGGTAAACGAGTAGTCTACATATCAGCCAAATGATTATTATCAAAGAAAATAATCTCTTCGTTATCATAGTCTTTGAAAGAATTCAAGAGATACATCCAGGCAAGGATAATTTTTATCGTCATTGTTCGTACAGCAAACAGCATTTATAAATGGCCATTACCTATTTGTCTACTGTTATTTAAAAATTGAGAGAAGATTAAGGCCTGACACTTGAATTTACTTTCTTTTCTACTATTTACATTAGTTATACTTTCATTTTTAATTGTCTTGCTGATTCTTGAATATGCTATTTTTTGTTATTTAATTACAATTATTTGTTTTATTGAAAGGTGATTCTTTCAAGGATGGTGGTATGTCTGCGCGTAATGTCTGTTAGAGTGAAAAATATAGTGTGTGGCTGCGCACCGTTTCTCTATCGTGCTTGCGCGGCGCTTAAACTAGCGTGGCGCTGCTTATAATTGCAAGGCGCGCTGGTTATTGTTAGCGATTCTGCGTCCGCCATTGTTCGTTTGCGTGTTGACCGGTAAGCAAGTCGGGCATTGTTACAGCATGAATTACTGTCATAAGGAGAATTAAAATATATTCTTACACAAGCTCTCGTTTATTATACGCCGATGAAATCACATTGTGCATGATTACATGGCGAGACAGATCTTAATCAAGGGGAAAATAGCGCTCCACATAGCGCAAGAAGGCATAAGGCTTTCACTAACAAGCAATTAATAATAATTCGAATATTGTAAAATAGACAATTCATAAATTGATGGTGATAAATATACATATAAAAATTGCTTAGTAAATTGTTGCAAAGATTATCGATAATGTACACAATAAGATTAACTTCATATGAATGCTGAAATCCTACTTCCAATACAGGTATTAGTCAATTTTTTCGACATTTAGTCATAACAAATCTTTATTTTCAAGCGAATATACATTAATAATCGGAGTCCGAATGCGCTTGAAAATGAAAATTTGTTATGTCTATCATCGAAATGATTGATTAACTTTACTTGAAGGATCTCAATATTCATATGAAATTAATTTCAGTCAGTATGTCGTACAACACTGTCGATAATTTTTGCAACAATTTATTAAGCAATTTTTATTACCATCAATTTATGAATATTGTCTATTTTACAATACTAATTGTCGAATTTACTATTAATTACTGAAGAATGATCCGTGATTCCGAAATGTTCATATGTTTTTTGTTATTTTTTAAATAAATGTACTAAAAGAATGGATTTGAATACAGAGAAAATTCGCGAAACGTAATATAATAATATAATAATATAATAATATATATAGTAATATAATAATATAATAATATATATAGTATAATTTTCATATAGAAAGCACCTATGGAAGCCTCAAGAATAATATCAAATGTTAAAATTTTATCAATTTAATTTCTTATTAATCTTGATTATTGACATTTATTGATTTTTAACATATGAAAGAAATTGAGAAAAAACTACTTGTAAATTATGTTAATCGTGAAATCATAAGACTAAGATGCTGAAAGATAATTACGACAAAATTTTGCGTAAAGTGCATATACAAATTAATGATTAAATTATTCTCAATAAGTATTTTAATATTTTTGGAACAAACTTCATTATGTTATAATGAAATTTTTATAATTCTTACGAACTGAAGAATCATAATTTATGTTCAATTATTCTTTTTATTTTTATTTACTCGATTGAAGTATTTGGCGATTTTTCGCAGTCGATCGTCCGTCGCCGTCGGTCTCTACTGCTCGCCATGTACTAGGAGAACAGCTCAGGAGTCGGTATGAAAAAGAAAGAAACAGAGTTGTATGATATGTACAAGATGTATTTACATGATGTAAGTACAGTCCCTTGACAAAGGCGGTATAACCCTTCGAAAAAGGGTCCTTCGATTTGCATCAACAAGTGACGCGTTCGCGGTAGCTAACGGAGAATGTGCTATACATCCACTTCAGCGGTGGTACTATCTGATTGTTGTTCTCGTCCAGCAGTGGCAGAATGAGGGGGACACGTTTTTGCAGCGCCGATATTTCTGATGACGTGTGCGGAGATTGCTTTCGTGGAGGCCCACTATCAGCGGCGGTGGCGTTCTTTGATCCGCCTCGCAAGTTTGCGTCTTATGGTAGTTGTTACTTTCGCGCCATTATCGGCAGGCTGTAGGCGGTGTTGGCGGCAACGGCGACACCTCTGGTAGTTTCTCTATCAGCGTCAATGAAGACTTTTGCTGTCGTTGGCTATCCCATATGCTGATGTGAGCTCCCAGGGAGCGTGTCCGCAGCAGGCATCTCGGCGAAATGTCCAGTGGATGGAGTGTCCATATCCCTGGTGCTAGTAGGCGTGGTCCCGCTGTGGCTGTTCGCGCTGGTGATCGCCGGTCGAACTGGATGGCGTTGACCTTGGTGGCTCCGCCGCTGTTGATTCCTGCGACGTCTCCTCTGCTGCCCTTGGAGTCACCGTGACTGCTGGGCTGCTGCCGCTGCTCCCTACTTCTGCTCGCTTTGCTGATAGACACTTCGACTCGCTTTGCTGATAGACACTTTGGCCTGGTTAGTTACCGGAGCTTGGCGTGATTAAAGCTCGTGTAGATATCCTCTCGGATGCATCGTGACCACGCGGTATCGCTTCTCGGTGCACCTTATATGACCCGCCGGTCTTGCGATGTTTGTCGCGCCAATCCTCTGGGGGCTGTGTTGTGATACTCGCATCTCGCGAGCGCTTGTGAGAAAATTTTTCGTAGCGCGATCGCGCGCCCGTTGTGTGTACGCCGGATTAGGCATTGTGTTGACACTTGTAGCCGCCACAAATTTTTATTTTTCTATGGTAAATCTATTTTTTTTATATTATAAACTTTCGTCTATTTTTTTACTCGTAATTTCACTCCCTTTTACAAAAGACACTCTTCCTCTGGTATTTCAGGCTTAGATAATGTATATGTAAAAAAAATACAGAAATAATTTTTTTTTAGAGTAATGTCCGAATCAACATAAGAGACACCGCGCCGACAGATAAATGTTTCTCCTCTTTCTTCCAAGTAAAATAAGATTCTCCTAGACTTTCGTAAAAGATTTTCGTAAAAGATCTCGTCATAAATAATAAAAAAATACTCATTAAAACGTACGTCGGAAACATTGGGTCGTGCCAACAAAAAAATGTCTCTCATAAAACTGACTGCTATGTCCGCTGTTCGTTCATTTTCTCTCCACGACCAAAAATGTTGCGATCTTAATCTCCCTCTCACCATTTTGTCGGACTTTACCTTTCATTTTGTCAGAGGTCCTCTACCACTTCTTTCTCCAGTCATCTCGTCGTGAGAAGGTATGGAGCGAACCAATCAGATCTTTATCAATTATAAAACGAACCAAATATTTAATTATCCTATTTCTCTCACTTTTTACCTATTGACCAATCAGAGCGCGTCATTTTTCCAGATTAATTTCGCTTGACCCACGCCTATGGAACTCGGGACAGAATTTATTTTGATGCGCCTTTCTCATTTATTAGCATATTAAATAAGCATGTCATGTCCCGAGGTGGATTAAATTATAGTAATGTAAGGGAAAGGGACATAAGGTCTGTTAAAATGGAGCACATATCCAGATAACAAAATAATTTTATTGTATTAATACGGTGAGTGTGTGATCGAATATATAACTCCTTTAGCGCGATCTCAGTTCAATAATTATAATCATCAGTCGCACGTTCTTTTACACTCTAAGAACGAAAGAATTTCTTATACTTCTTACAATCCATTTCTCAATCTTTTGCACATCTATCTTACGGTACGGATCCCAAGCCGCGATATAATACAAGGTAATAATCATTTATTACAACAAGATAATAATTATATACACGTACTTGTACAAATCTTGAAATTTCGATCTCTCTCAATTTACACACAATGATATTATTATCTACGATTATTTTCTAATAATATTTAAATGAAATAAACATTGTAATGTAGCATTAGCGTAGCATGAAACTTTATCAGTATTTTGAAAACCACGTATAATTCAAGAAGTAGTAGTTTGTCAAATCTTTTGATCTGACTGTTGAAGTTATTATTTTCAGTAATGTCCATGGCACATCTTTAATAACGCTCTTTTAAAATAGTAATAATTTGTGCTTCTGATTTATGTAGTCGTTTTAGCCGATTATATTCAATAATTGCTTCTTCACTAGCTATTGTAGATAAAGAATCATAATTAATCAAACACAATCTATCTAAAAATGTTACTCGAAATAATGTAACATAAATTTAACCGCAACTAAATAGAAATACCTATATCCATAACAACTTCACGCTTAATTCTTGACTTTTATGAACGATGATAGCATAACTCAAAGATAAAGGAAATTGTTTTCTAATAACAAATGCTTTATTCATCACTTGAAACTTACTCTTTCATTAAAATATTTTAAACCAGATAATAAAAGAAGAGTTTAATCTTTTCTACATAATTACTATAGTAGATGTATCCTGCACAATTGAAATAACTATAGCATTAATAAGATCCAAACTATCATCAATATCTTATAACTTTTACTCCAATTTTAATTGAAATTTGTTTTGGAAGTTCAGCTGTTCTACTATTATTGTTATCATCATCCGTTAATATTTTTGATACTCTTTTTGTGATATATGAAATATATTCAATCTCATCTTCAGCAATTAATAATATTTCTTTTGAAGAAATACGATTTAACATTGCAGTATTGAGAACGTCACACATATTACAAGTAGACAATAAACAAACAATATCAGAAGGTAAATTATCTATAAAATTACATGTTTTGTTTAATCTTGCTTCTTGAGACTCACTTTTAAAGGATATTTTTCTTTTTTTGGGAATGTTAGAATCAGATTTTATTAATAAACCAATACGAATAAACCAATTCTCAAGAATAATTCACGATAAGAATCGTCTCCTTGCTAACGTGTATTAATCATCAATTCGTCATAAATCAAATAAAATAATTGTTGGCGATCTTGCTGCGCGCGCGATGAACTCGTAATGGCGCGGCCACGCGATCAAACTTTTATTAAATATGCCTCGAGCGCGGGCGAGCGTGTTTCACAGCGGATACGGAAAGGATCTCAGCGATAGCGCGGCGATACCTTTCCACGAGACGAGACACGTGCAGTCGACTAGACAGTTAGAGCGGTCATGATGATTTGATCTTTTCCAATTGATTACGCGTTGTTTAGTGATCGACGTCTCGTGGATTGATCGATTTTTTGTCGATGCGATTAGGCGATATAACGCCGTGAATTATAGTGATACCGAACACGCTGCCCGCCTTGAAAGGGTTGACTTTCAATGTGACATATAAGCATAAGTTCGTTAGCGTAACATAAAACACGAATTGCTCTGATGCGATTTAGATCATATTCAGTCATTGCACTCAAAATCAACACGGATTAACATCTAAGTATGCAAGCGAGATAATAAGTGAAAAATAATATAATAAGTCATTCTTATTGAAAGTAAAAGAAGCCTGCGCGAGATACGATATAATCAGAAGGTAATAGCTAAAGACACTTAAAATTAAATGTTTGATAACGCATCGACTAAGTTTAAATTGGTAATATTGATAGTTTAGACAATGGCCTCACGTAGGAATCCTTGGCAGTCTTGACAATTGCGGTGCGCGCGATGCCGTCGGGACCAGGATGGACTTCCTGAACCCGCCCCATTACCCACTGAAGCGAAACTAAGTTCGGCTGCCTTACGAGCACAAGTTGATTAGTCGATAGCTGAGTTTCCTTGTTCATTCATTTGGTTTGGGCTTGTAGAGAATGAAGATATTCATTACTCCTGCGCCAAAAATGTTGCCGGATTTGCTCTACGCGTTGCCACCGTAGTAGCCTATTTTCGTTGACGTCGCTTAAGTCAACACAAGGAAGACCATTCAAAGGCGTGCCAACCAAGAAATGTCCTGGACTTAGATACGCTAGGTCGTTAGGGTCGGCGCTTAATGGTAAGAGGGGACGCGAATTGAGGATCGCCTCAATTTCACAGAGGGTCGTTTGCATTTCCTCGAAAGTCAAATGAGCCTTGCTCACAATCCGAGTCATGTGGTATTTGGCAGATTTTACGGCTGTCTCCCATAGACCTTTAAAATGAGGCGCATTAGGCGGGATGAAGCTCCAAGAAATTTCTAATTCGCAAAGAAAATTTTTAATCTCGAACTGAACTTGTGAATCATTGTACATGTCATATAACTCTTGAATTTGTCTATGAGCACCCACGAAGGTGGTCCCGTTATCTGAATATATGTGTGTGGGTCTACCCCTACGCGAAATGAATCGCTTAAAAGCGGCAATAAAGGACGTAAGGTCACTTACTAACTCTAGGTGGATCGCCTTCGTGGCGAAGCACACAAAAAGCGAAATGTATGCCTTGTGATTCCGTGCATTTCAACGCTTTCCTTCACGTAACAAGAGCGGCCCGGCATAGTCTACGCCGCAGCGAGAGAAAGGTTTAGATACGTTAACTCGGCTGGCCGGTAATGAGCCTATTAAGGCCTCTGATTGATTGGGTTTTGCCCTAAAACAGGTTACACATTTTTGTATTATTCCATGTACGGTGGATCGCAATGATAGCGGACAAAAGCGCTGGCGCACGAAATCGTGGCTTGCAAACCCGCGTAAGTAAGTGTAAGTTTCGTGTGTGTTCACGCTCTATAATACGCTGGGTTAATATGTGTTTGCGTGGCAGGAGAATTGGATGGCACGCATTGAACGCGAGATACGAATTTTTTAACCTCCCGCCAACTCGCATTAGTCCGCTTTCGGTAAAAATGTAAAAACGGAAATAGCGATAAAATATCGCTAGAAGCGTTTACAATTTCGTTTGACTAGGGCTTTATATTCGCGATAAAACGCTCGCTGTTGCATTGCTCTGCAAATGCAATTTAAAGCGGTAGATGTTTCAACGGAGGACATAAAAGTAGATACCGTGTGTTCCCGATAAGCCTTGGATAATCTTAAACAATACGCTATGATGCAGCATATTTTACTTAAATTAGAATACTTATTTAGCAAGTCGATGATGCAAGGATGGAAGATGGAAGCGGCTACGCGGATTTTCCTTTATTCATTGTCTAAATGCGGGAAGATACTGGGCGACGGTGTTCTTCATCCCATTTTAGAAATTCGGGGTCATTCCACCACCTCTCAGCATTATGTCGTAGGGACTTAGCCCTCGCGACAATATATCGGCAGGGTTGTCGGAGGATGCAACATGACGCCAATGTTTGATTTCTGTTAGGCGCTGAATTTCACTCTGTTTGCCACAAAAACTGACCACCGCCGCGAGAGAGAGGTTATCCAGTTTAATGCAATCGTTGAGTCCGATCATAGATAAGTCGGGCATTGCGAGAGCTCCAAAGACTCTCTAACCTTGTTGATTAAGCGCGCCAATAGTAAGGCGGCCGA
>Ga0157362_1000795_pt1 | contig 11782 bp, 6 predicted proteins | sample AttlaeALBM3_FD_111480 | JGI IMG/M metagenome (GOLD analysis project Ga0157362, IMG submission 111480) | Fungus gardens microbial communities from leaf cutter ant in Ribeirão Preto, State of São Paulo, Brazil - Atta laevigata ALBM3 | ecosystem: Host-associated > Fungi > Mycelium > Unclassified ... | reverse complement strand
TTCCAACGATTCTTAGAGAAACGACTGGTATCTCTACGAAGAAAAAAATTTGAAATAGAGGAAAGATAGAATAATATGGATCTCATTTTATTCTTTTGTGTACAGTATTCTATTTTTTAATTATATTCAAGTCAATGAAGTAAATGATAACTTACTAATCTAAATTAATTCTAAAAAAACATTTGAAATTATAACACGTTTTAATTAAAACATTTTACAAAATGAGAAAAATTGTTTAAATGAAAAGAGATATGATATGATTATCTGAATGTGATGGTAAGCGGGCCCTCCCCTATATTTTTACTAGAATCTGATTTCTTCAGGTCTATTTGAACTTCCCATGAAGTCCAAATAGCTTGAATTCATAGAAAATTCTGAATGTATTGAGATATCAGATTCAGAAGATCTTTTCATGAATACGTTCTCCCAGCAATACCCTACTCTTCCATTGATCCTATCTTCGTGAATGTTTATCGTGAGCACAAGAGTGAATGCTCTGCAATATTTTTCGTTAAAAATTCTGGGGCTCACATTAGCCACTTGTTAGGGGATCTAATATAGAAACTTTGACAAAATTATTATTATTATTTAAATATGTCCCAACGAAAAATATAGCATTGTATTATTCAAACTTGCTTATCTTTTCAAAACAGTAAAACAACACCTTAAGAATTAATTTGGAATATATTTTCGTTACTTAACACTTTAAACTGAACATTAAACTGAACATTAAAAATTATACGAAAAAATTTTGATATACTTCATAATATTATAGAAACGTCAATTATATCAATTAAAAAAATCGACAGTTGATGCCAATTGTTTCACAATTTCGATATTTATCCAAGAATAAATTAAAAATTTTTTGCAAGAGATAATTAGAATAGAATATTAAGGACACATTATTACATTTTTCCTCTATATTACGATTAATATAAACGAGACGTTAATCTGTGATTTTCTTGTACACGTATGAGTTTCTTGTATCTCGTAGAAATTCATAGAAATTTCCGTAGTCGTAAAAATTTGACTTCGGATTGCTGAACATTTTGCTGCGACTTACTATGATAATGCGCATTTAAGATTACATTGATATATCGTCCGTTAACATGACACATACCGAGGATTACAGCGAGACATTCTGTTCTCAGACGAAAAACTGATCAACTTAGACGTGCTTTGTCGGACTCCAAAGTAATCCAGCTTACATAAGGCGTCGCCAGCGTTTGCCGTGGCAATTTCGCAAATGCGCGCTCTCGCAGTCATGTACGCGGCTTAGTTAAAGGAGGATGGAGAAAACCTTGGCTGAGTAGTTTGCGGAGAGAGATCGGGTCGGATAAAACCGTAGATCGGAGTGAAGCGCGGTTCTTAGCTACGAATGAAGAATGCGATGGTCCGACGAGAGTGCACAGAAAGGTCAAATGTGTGGCGTTCCCGAATCTGATCTGCAGAATGAAGTGTCAGCATACTCCTTAACTCGATTTTAAGGAGCGAGGACATAATCCGCCGTATATCCATACTGCGGAAAATCTTGTCATTCAAACGTAATCCTGCAGAGCAAATATTCGCGCTTAATTTCTCCTGCGCGTCTTCCTTTCCTGAAGGAAAGAGGACGTCACCGGATCCGCGTACCGACGGATTTAGAGACCTTATCGTCTCCACGAGCTGTAGACGTATTAAATATTTATCCGCGTTGCGAATGTAGCGCGTTTATTTTGAGCCGGCGCGATTTCCTGGGAGAAAAATGCTCAAACCGTACCACAGGCTCTTTCCGCAAGGGTAGCAGTAGAGTCTCGAGAACGTAGGAATTACCTCGTCCCCGAGGAACATCGCCCGTGGAAACGGTGCGTCAGCTCCGTGGATTCGTTGGCTTTACGAGGCGCCATAGCCGCCGAGTATGTTTGCTCGTCGAAATCCGGCAGGACGCCCGGTTTACGGGTGACGTAAACGGGACCCCCGCCAGCGCAAACCGGCCGCCACGACGGTGGTTTATGGTCTGGTTATTCGGTTGACGGCATCCTCGCCACTTTCTAGGATTCGCGCGAAACGGAGAATCTCACACAGAGAGAAAGAGAAATGAAGAACGGCAGAAGGTGAAGAGAGGAGAGAAGGGAAAGGAAAAGGGAAAGACGGAGATGCATAATAAGGTTTGTCCTCTCTAGCCTCTGGAGGTCAGGAAGGGATTGCGACCTCATCTCTAGCTCTCTCGAGGACTCTCACGAGGACGCGGTGATCTCTCGGCGATGAACTGTGCACCCGTATGTCACATTGATTTCTTGAAATACAACTCTCGTCCTCATCGCATGTCTCTCTTTACCGCACGCCTTGAACTCGATAGGAAATTCTTCTTCTCCGGAATATAATGCAACCACAACTCGACCGCAGACACGCTCCTAAATGATTTAGAACAGGACGTCCGACTCGTAGAATGAAAACGATTTCTCGTCGACGATTCGTATTTGCCCACAGCGTTCTTATATTCGTGAATTAGGTTAGGTTAACCGTATAGTACCCTTGAGAGAGCACATGTACTCTTTTTAAAACCGTAGAATTTTTTCATTAGTTAAAATTTTGCATTTATAGAATTACATAATAAAAATTGGCATCAAAAATTATGTTCTAGAAATTTTACTTTATTAAATACCTACATTTAACGCACAAAAAAATAATACTTTCTCCTCTTCCGCTCTCGGATCATCTTTTCTTTAAAAAATATATTCTTTTCTTGTGGTTCTGATGTGATAAAGAGAGCGTGTAATAAGACACTCCGCGAAGTCACGTCGAGGGTCGTGTTCGCAAAATCAAGATCGCAGTAATGTAATATATACATACACAAGTTTATCTCGCAGATGAAAGCAGTAGTTATAATTATGCTGAAATGTAAAGCAGAATCCAATGAAACACTCTTAATGAACTGGTCATTGTAGAGTTCAAATAAAATTTTACGCATTGAAAACGCACTATCTTCTGAGTAAATATAAGTACATAGGTAGTGATTAAAATATAACGAGCATTTCTTACATTTCATATAATTATTTTTATCTCATTTCTCCGATAAAGTGTATTCAAATTTTATTAGAATAGAATACAAAGATATAAAAAGTACAAACAATAATAAAAACTAAGATAGAAATAGAAATGTTTTTTTTAAATTATTGCACATAATCAAAATATAAATAAACAGTAAAAATTGGATAGAAATGCGTTTCTTAATTATCGCGTTAAAAGTTATCGAAAATAAAAAAACCTCACAGTGTCCTTTAAAAATATCCGCGGGATAGCGATTTAAAACCAGTTCAATCCATTCCATATTATGGTTGTTATATCCGGCTGTGGCGCAATATTGATTTACAGCGCAATATCTATACGCGAAACGAAATTTCAACATTTCTTGTACTCGATGTGAACCATTATAAATATATTGCAAGGTCAAAAATATAGAAAAAGCGAAACTCTCTTTTTCACAACTCGCAGAGTGCTTGCACGCATTAACTTTGCGGCAAGCTGTTAGCCAAACGGAGAAAGGTATTATAAACGAAGGTATATAGATATATCATAGGAATACACAAACGCGTAGATATGCGCAAAGAATCAATCTTTCTCGGAAGCGTATAATCTTACTCGCCCCGCAAGGAAACCAAGACTGTTCGACGCTGCGGAAAAATATCATTCTCCATCTAGCTAAACACACTCAATTTATAACTCTGCAAACAGGAACAAGCGTCCGTGAAACGAGTACGCTGAAACATGGCAGCAAATACTGGAAACTGCTCGAAACTTTGGGAACTTTCCTCCTTTGCTTCCTTAACGCGAGATTCTACTTCGCATCTTTGTCGAGTATCTTTGTCTCGTGAGCGAAGCTAGAATACCGACGACGCAACATTGCTCTCGAGCGAAGAAATTACCTAAGAAAGAGAGAAGGGGGGAGGGAGAGGGAGAGAGAGAGAGAGAGAGAGAGAGAGAGAGAGAGAACTTTACAGGTTAATGCGAAACTTTGCGATTAAAGATCAGAATAACAGTATGAATTAATACGACAGCGTTTTACTTTTTGAACCGTGTTGCGTTGCCACCAGATTTTAATAAAGCTTAACGTTACTTGCTAATCACTTCGTCCTTGTTTCTATCTAAGATTTATATTGATTGAATTTATTTTGAAAATTATCTGTATGATTTTGAAAATAAATTTAAAATTCGCATCTTAAAATTTAAAAAAAAATGTCTAAAAAACAAATAACACTGTTTAAATATATCAATTAATAAGTTTTTCTTGTAAAATATACAAAAGCTACGGCACATACTGCAGTTATCTGCAGCTTCCGTGTAAAATGTAATTTTCGATCGAGACTTCTCTACACAATACTGAGTGCTTTGAAGCAAGCGGAGCATTGCGGAGATTCAACTTTGGCGCAACCCAAAGCACAATTCCGGCCCGCTCTTCTTGACGCATCAAAACAGAAACTGCGGCTATCCCTTGGCCCCGACGTTTCGGAAGCATCTAGCAACTTCCAACCGCCGCCGTGCACATGCAGCTCGCTTAAAGGACCGAACAATTCCGTGCTATCTCTCGCAGTCGACATTCGAGTTTCAAGTCAGTCCCAGACCTGGCAAGATAAGCAAAATTTACGAAACTTACGTAACAGGCCAATAAGATTAACAGTAAGATGTTGCGATACTGGGCTACGTGATCAAGAATTCGATTCGAATTCGAGGAATGTAGTTTAAAATGTCATCGTTTCATTTTGATGAAGTCGAAAATTGGTGTATTTTTAATTTTTTTCTATATTGCAGATCTATGTCAGATAATTACGAACTATTATAATTAATGATATGAGATATTTATAAAAAAATAGAAAAGTTTCTCTAATGGACGATAAGGGCCACACCCAGGGTTATTCGCAGCAATTTCATTATACAACAGTAAACCGTCTCATCTAGCGATTCCTTTGAGAGATGTTAGCTTCTATTAGGCTCACAGGTCGTATCTTAACGAGGTGAAGACTCGAAGAAAGAACGCGCGAAAAAGAGAAGAAATGATAGAATGAAGGGGAAAAAGGCAGCTGCTTAATCAATATTTTATATCAACGGCGTTTTAACGAGTTTTAAATTTATAAAGCGCGCATTTTAAAGAAGATATCAAAGAATTATTTTTACAACAGAAAGAAGCATTTCTATGCTATAAACGAAATATGTACTCATTTTAAAAGGAATTTCTTTCTGAATATCCAAGATATCGAACTTGATTTTTGAAAGTTTGGTGTTTTAATCTTAAATTGAGATTAAAACATCATGTTTAATTGCGACAGATATACATTCTTCATTTTTTTGCATTGATTTAAAAATTTCTTCGCTAAAATAGAAAAAAATAATTCAAGATAATGTTAACATCCGTCAATTTACGGTGTAAAAAATATTAACTAGTACTATCTTTAATAATTTTATTAATTTCTAATGACAAAAACAGACATTTAACATACATACAAAGATAAATTTTGACGTAAAGATAATATTGACGGGGGATTTTCCTTCACGAGGAATATCGAAGACGATTAAACTTTTTTTCTACAACGAAATCCTGGCGAGTCATATAATCGGAAGAACTCATAGTTCGTGTTCATAGAAACGTGCTCGACACGGTGGCCCAGCTATTGTCCGGCTCAAGTTACGTGTGAACGCGGTATCTGACTGGGACAAAACCTATCCTTCGAATCTTTATCAACTGACTGATCGACCTGACCTGATTGCAACACCATCTTCGTTGTACGTGATGTCACACGAATATATTCTTAGTAGCCCACGTTCGTCGACCATCGTCGAAATCAACTAACCGCTCCCTCGATTTGGAGACGAGTTTCATGCATTTTCGAATATCGGAATAAAATTTCGAGAAATTTATCGTGGAACCTTTCATCGGAAACGAATAGCTCTTGCACATGAAAGCGAATTTACAAATTGCAATCAATTACACGGAAATTCTATTTTATTGTGATTAAAATAAATCCTTCGTGATTATTTTTTGTTCATTCTTTGAATTAATAACAAAAAATTATTTAAAATTTTTCTCACAAAATTTATTAATTTAATTTTGTTGTAATCGCATTAATATTCTTCTTAAATTGGAATTATTTATATAGATTTTACGATAAATATTTTAAATATTTTTAGAATTTATCATTTAAACTGAACGTTTTTTTATTCTACACATATCAAAATGGCTAAAACGATTATTCCAGTATAATTATTAATTTATTTAATTTAATTTTTTTCTAAAAAAAAACTTATCTGTATTCGTGCTACATTTTTATTAATATTTCATTTTCAAATATCGAAGGTGATAAAGATTAAAAAGATTTTTACACAAATAAAAGTAAAGTTTATTTAGTTTTGCGCGGTCAGTCATATCTTTTACGGTTTGATCATTTGACGAATCTTGCCTTTCCGTAAAACATGAACGAGATGTCCAGTTCCGAGCATAGGATCCACTAGGGGCGGACGTGCCTCACCGTAATTCAAGTGGATAAAAGGAAAGGTGGTTCCAATGCGCCTCGAGCTCCAAAGTCCACAAGGGCTCGGGTACACAGAGGATGCGAATGAGAAAGCCGTGTAAAAAGGATCCGGGGGATTAAGATGACAGCAGCCGCGATGGGGAATGGCCGGCCATGAACGTGATTCGTGCTCGAGTCTGTGGCGCGAGTATATTTCTTGCAAGGACCATGGGGCTACTTAACCCCGTCAGGATCGACCCCACCTTCTTGGGACAAACTGTATGCTGGACGTGACGTCTGTTACGCGAAACCACTTTCGCTGTCGACCGATATCCGAACCGCAGATTCCCTCTAATTCCAAGAAACGAGATTCTATCGTGTGACACAAACATTCAAAGTATCAATTTATTTTTCAGCAAGTAAATACGGCGTTTTATTGTACAGTGATGCTCGCAGACTTTTTTTAAATATTAATTATGCTTTAAAAGAAACCATATAATTGACTTATATTTCCTATTATCGCAATATTGTAGGACCCTGTATTATGATTCGAATTAACAATCGGGGACGTATACTTTGTTCTTCGCTCGAAGTGATAAATGGCAAGCGGGCTAATTGTTACCATCAATTCGGGAGTACCCTTATCTGTAATCACTAGTGTCATTAAGTTCGCGCGATAAACGCTTCATCGAAACGTACATCTCAATGATAGCGACAAGGGCTTCAAAATCGGCTCCAATGAGCGCGAGTCGATAAGCCGACTCGTTCGCTTGACCAACGCTTGACCGGCATCAACCAGAGGGAGGCGGGGAGGAGAGATGAGAGAAAATGGGGAGAAAGCGAGGGTGGAATAGCTGCCGGCAATTATAACGTTGTACAGGGTCGAGCAGTAAATAATGGGTTCTGGGCTTGTCCAGTATTCAGCCAGAGCGTCAATCACCCTCAATCAGTTAGCAGGCTGGCTACGACCTAAATCAGAGGGTGTGAGGGGGATAGCCGAATGAGAACGTGGACGGGAGATCGAGATAGAAAGGATAACATAGAGGGCAACGGAGAACCCCAAATCGCAGCCGGTGAGTGTCAGCTGATAGAGTAGGAATGACGAAGATGGAACGGGGGCAGAAATATGGCTGAGAAACAGAAGATGAAGTATATTGGTTGCAATCCGACAAGATTTAGGTAGATGTGAGAATATGATTACATATAATTATGTGTACTTAAGCTGGAATTCAAAATTTTTTGCTCATCATGGTCGAGTTTCCTATATATAATTATTTTGATGGTCCAACAAAATTACTTTAGGAGATTTCTGCATAAATGATTTCTAGATAAATGTTTAGATATTTCAACAAAATCGTTCTTTGCATGTGATAAAAGTATATGTAATGGTCACATAGAGAAATAAATCACTAACGTGAAATAAATTTTTTCAGCGCCATACATTGTGCTCGAGAAAATTGATGTTGAAATTGGAAGATTGATTATCTCCTTTCTCTTTGCTCGTTTTGAATAAACTCAAATGAATGTCAGACTTGAATTAAACGATAAGCTTAATCGATAAACTTCTGCGATAATCTAATAATGCGTAAAGTTCTCTTCAAATACGGACAAGCACAGATTGTTATAATAACTTTCTTTAAAAAATGACAGTAATTTAAACGAGATAACATCAAATGCATGAGAAAGCAGCTTTTTAAGATAACTTTCAAAGTTCATCTCGCCGTCTCATTGGCAGATGTCCGCGTATTGTAGAACGCGCGATAAGGTCACCTCCGGTGATCGAGGACGCCGAGATTGAACTTTCGCTCATGCTGCGACTGGACTACAAGTTATCATTGGAATCGCCTGTAACGTATCGAATCATATTGAACCGTCTGCCCCAGCCAACTGGTGCACAATTGGTCCACGAGGGGATTGGTTTATCATCTCGTCGACAATCGGGAAAGTTGGAACGTCAATCGGCAAAGTGCAAGCATAGGCACCGCGATACAACAGTAGTTGTTATCGGTTGCGCAGACTCGATTTCAGGGGCGGTGAGAGAGGGTTGGGGAAGCACATCGATGTACATTGGGCAGAAACTGTCTTTCGGAATTGACAGCGGCGAAATTCGCTTCCAAAACGGCGTGTTTCCGCTGCTGAAAATCAACTCCGATACCCGCGCACGGCGAAATTAATTCATCGTCCGTTCGTAGCGACGTGATTCACCGCCGTGAATTGGCTTGGAGCTCCAATTTACTTAATAGCGTAAAACGAACGGACCGATTGTGAACTTTTCATTGTTGTTCATATAATTGCGTGAATATTTCAATGATCCCGTTTATCTGTAGAACCAGAAACTATCCAATACCCTTTGCTTCTGACGTAAGTCAGAATTGCCACAAATTCTCATTCTAAAATTTTAGACTTTTATTATTACAACTTTTCTTTGATTCCTAGACAGAATTTCATAATGTTTCTTCATGCTTTCAATAATATTTGAAATTTTTTTCTATTTTCATTCTGATTTAAAAATCATCAAATATTTTGTTGAGATTTAATCTCAACGCAATTTAATAGTAACATAAATTACTATTAATATTAATGACACTGTTTGCTTTTAAATGTTAAGTTTATAATATTTTTCAAAATTGATGTACGTATATTAAAGCCAAGAAATTTAGACGATTTTGTAAAATTTCCTGACTTCCCTAATTTCCCTAACCGTTTTCAATTTCTTTGATTTCTCTGATTTCCAGTTTTGCGACAACTCTGATAAAATAAATAAACACTCACTGGCCATCTCGATGAAACCTATTTTCTTAGTCCTCACTAAGTCAGTACGGATAATTAGAGCCGAATCAACATCGAATTCGATGAAACATCCGGTTCTTCTTTTCAACTCCAATTATTGATTTTCGTTAGCATTCTTCCCGGTTACACTTCGCTTGTTCTATTTTTATCGCGCGACTGGATCAAATGATCCTTTCCCTATTTCTTTTCCATTTCTTCGTTTTTCTTTCCGCGCAAGATTACATCGGGGGGGGGGGGCGCGACTGCCATTTTTATAATACATTTGCATGCAAATAAAGGCACGCGATATGTGCAAATTCACTCGCGAGTCGTGCGCGATGACATTTGACTACACGTCTTCTTCGTTACATCGTGTGAGGTAATCCTTTTAATTCTTTAAACCGAAAGGGAACTCCCCGTTCCACGATACACGCCACACAATATAACACGCGTGCGGTGAGCGCACCTCTTTGTACTGCCCAATAAATTTTTTTTCTTGCTATCCTCACAGTGTTTCATGCCTTTTTTGGATTTACTTTATATAATAAATTTCCACAAGATTTATACAAAATGTCACATGGGCATGTTTTGACGTAGAGTGCGAAGGCGAAGCGAACGCGACTTCCTCTCATAAACGCAGTCATGCGCCGTGCACTCCGTAATTCTATAAATCACCTTTGCTATAATAGGATGAAATTCAATGAACGCTGATAGGACGTAATTGTGTTTCGCCGCTCATCGAGGATGCGCATACACGGGACGGAGTATTCCAGTTATCGCGGCTTAGACGTTCCAATTGTGCCAGCTATTGGACGCCAACGGTTAACATACATACTGCCATTTCGAGAGGAAACACACGCACTTTTGTTACATTGTCATCCCTTGAATAACGTTTATCGATTGAATACATCTGTACGAGACGTAAAGATGGCAAGATGTAAAGACGTTTATACGTATATATCATATTTTTCACCCTGATTTGGAAACCGTCAAATATTTTGTTAAGAGAACATTTTAACATAGTAATTTAATTACTACACGGAGAGAATTTTTTCTTAGAATTTACTCTGAAAATTGTAGTTCTGAGACAATATTGTATTTCGAAGAATTTGTAAAGTTCTCTCGTTTATTAAAATTACAATAAAATATAAAATAAGTTTGATTAATTTTACTAAAGTGCATGATATAAAAATATTTAAAATATTGTATTGTACCACAACTATATCATATTTTCAGGGTAAATTTTAAAAATAATTCTCTCCGTATATTAATGTTGCTTGCATTTAATTGTCAAGTTGGTAATTCCAAAGTAGCTGTGATGTGAGTATATTAAACTTCTCTAAAGCCAAGAATTTTAATATTCCAGAAAATTTTGCAAAATTCTCTGATTTTCAGTTTCATGGCAACCTTGTATATTATATTAAAGAATTAAGCACTTATTTGATAGTAGATTAATTTTAAGTCCAAGATGACGGTCAGCAAATAAAAAATGCGCTTCTTTTAATAATTAATATAGAGTTTTTGCGAATAGCATATTCGTTTTTTCTTTTTCGTAATACGCAATGTCACGACCAATAATTTACAATCGTCATAAATAGTTTCAGAGACTGCCCGACGAACCCTGGTTATTATTATCACTGCTATTATCATAATTATTATTATTATTATTATTATTATTATTATTATTATTATTATTATTACTACCCATATAATTAATCATCAATTTGGAATAATGAGTGTCGCGGTACGACATTACGGAATTATGGCGTTACAATGGCCGCCGTGTCATCGTGTAACGTCGTGTTTTTGTGACGTGCATGTAATTACGCTTTCATCCCGCGTTTAGCGACAGCAAATTTAATCCGACCGGCTATTCATGGCGTCTATGCGAAGCTTCGGCGCGAAGAAATGACGCGGAAGGTGAAATTCGAGCGCGGCGGCTGTAACACAGATCGAATTGGAGGAACACAATTTAAGTGAATTGACCTGTGCTAGACCTTTTCCTCTTCTCGAGTAAACAAGTCTTGATATACTAACACGAGTTCCCGTTATGTTCCTTGCTTAGCAAGTAATTTCGGTCGTTCAAACCTACGACGAAAGACTTCAAGACTTTCAAAGGATGTTGCTCGAATAAGATGAGAGTGGTAGAGAGACGGCGATGAAAGAGAAGGGGAGAAGGAGCAAAGATTAGAGATGTTTTCGAAACAATTTATCGTATGCTCATTACTTAACGTTGATCAAAGATCGTCCCCATAGTCGGAGGCGAGTTCGCAAACAAAGGCAATTATACCCGTTGCGAACTTTAACTTGTAGTAACATTCAGTTACTGGAGTATACACGTTCCACGATATACGTAGGTGGGTTTATTTAGCTGACACGCGCGATGAGGTAGTGCACGAGGGAAGAAAATTAAAGGAAACACCGCTGGCAATCGCGCTCTCTTTTCTCAGGACCGAAGAAGAAAAGAGGATGCTCAACGTATTCCATGAGAAATTACGAAAAATAATCTCCAAAAATTATCATGAGAATGG
>Ga0157362_1000794_pt1 | contig 11795 bp, 9 predicted proteins | sample AttlaeALBM3_FD_111480 | JGI IMG/M metagenome (GOLD analysis project Ga0157362, IMG submission 111480) | Fungus gardens microbial communities from leaf cutter ant in Ribeirão Preto, State of São Paulo, Brazil - Atta laevigata ALBM3 | ecosystem: Host-associated > Fungi > Mycelium > Unclassified ... | reverse complement strand
GCCCGCCGCTCTCCACGATCTTGCCGTCGCGCTGCGCGGGCCAGACCTTCTCGATGGTGTAGTCGACGTAGTCGTCGATCAGCGACTGGATGTGGCACCGATTGCCGTTGTCGAAGGCCTGCGCACCCCGGTAGACGGTGCCCAGCGCGGAGGCCTCGCGGTCGGCCAGGCTGCGCACGTCGGTGTAGTGGGTGAACGCGCCGACCGCGACCAACCCGACCAGCAGCGCATAGAAGGCACCCACCGCCTCGGCGACGAAGGTCACCCGCTCGTTGTGTTCCTCACTGTCACCGAAACGCCGGTGCACCAGGCCGCGGCACAACACGACACCGGCGCACCCGAACACCACGAACCCACCGACCAGCAGCGCGGCCTGCGCCGGGAGCGGCAGCTTCGGGAACCACTCGAACATTCGCCCCCCTCCTGCCGGGCGCCAGGCTGCCGGCTGGCGGCGCCAACGGCGGGAGGGCGCGCCGGAAGGTGGCGGATACCACCGACGTACATCACTGGTTCGGGTCCGCGGATCCATCCGTCGCGGGAGCGGCCTCGGCGGTCCGGTCCTCCCGGAGCGTCGGGGCACGGCCCGGAGGTTGCCCGGGCCGGGGTTGAGGGACGATCTCGGGCAGCGGCGCGAGCACGGTCCGGCCGTTCTCCAACCGCAGCTTCTCCCCGTGGTGGCGCACATCGAGCTCGCCGTCCGCCTCGCGCAGCGTGTATGCCGCCCGCGACGGATCGATGTCCACGTGCAGCCGAGCGCCGCGCCACCGCAGCGTGAACGCCAAACCGCCCAGGCCCGCGGGCAACCGCGGCGCGAAGCTGAGCTCCCCGTGGTGGTCGCGGAACCCACCGAACCCGGCCACGAGCGCGATCCAGGTACCCGCGAGGGCGGCCATGTGCAGCCCGTTTCCGGTGTTGGACTCCAGGTCGCGCAGGTCCATCAGCGCGGCCTCGGCGGCGTAATCAAGGGCCAGGTCGAGGTGCCCCACCTCGGCCGCGAGCACCGCCTGCGTGCAGGCCGACAGGGAGGAGTCCCGCACCGTCAACTCCTCGTAGTAATCGAAGTTGCGCCGCTTCTCCTCCGCGGTGAAGGCGTCACCTCGAAGATGCATTGCCAGCACGAGATCGGCCTGCTTGACGACCTGCTTGCGGTACAGGTCGACGTAAGGCATGTGCAACAGCAGCGGGTACGGGTCGGGCGGCAACACCCCGAAGTCCAGTCGGGCGTGCCGGGTGAAGTTCTCCGCCTGCTGATGCACGCCCAGCGCCCGATCGCGAGGGACATACATCGCCGAGGCGGCCTCGCGCCACGACTCCACCTCGGCGTCGGAGACCCCCAGCTCCGTGGCGGTCTGGAGATCCGCGGCGGCGGCGTCGGCGGCGGCGAGGAGATTCTGCTGGGCCATCAGGTTGGTGTAGACGTTGTTGTCCGCGACCGCGCTGTACTCGTCCGGGCCGGTGACCCCGTCGATGCGGAACTCGCCGTCGCGGTCCATGTGCCCCAGGCAGCGCCACAGCCGCGCCGTGCCGACCAGCAGCGGCAAGCCAACCCGGCGGTCGAAGTCCGGATCGGGGTGCGCGTTGCTCAACCGCACGACCGCGTCGGCGATGTCGGCGTTGACGTGGAAGGCGGCGGTACCGGCCGGCCAGTAGGCCGAGCACTCCCTGCCGGTGATGGTGCGCCAGGGAAAGGCCGCTCCGCTGAATCCGAGCGCGCGGGCGTGTTCGGTCGCCACCGGTAGGGTGTCCGCCCGCCAGCGCAGCGCGTCGGCGGCGGCCTGCGGCGCACAGTAGGTGAGCACCGGCAGCACGAAGGACTCGGTGTCCCAGAAGCAGTGCCCGTCGTACCCGGTACCGGTCAGGCCCTTGGCCGGGATGGGGCGGCGCTCGGCCCGGGCACTGGCCTGCAGCAGCTGGAACAACGCGAAGCGCACCGCCTGCTGGATCTCCTCGTCACCCTCGAGACGGACGTCGGCGCCCTCCCAGAAGCGGTCCAACAGTTCGCGCTGTTCTGCAAGCAGCCCGTCCCAACCCGATTGCCTGGCCGCGGCCAGCGCGGCGGCGACCTGATCCCTGACGGCCGGCAGCGAGCGCTGGCCCGACCAGCCGTAGGCGAGGTACTTGGTCAGCTGCAGCGTTCGGCCGGGGTCCAGGCGGCAGGTGACGGTGAACCTGCCCAGATCCTCCGCGGCATCCACCGCGCAGGACATATCTGACGGTCCGTCAACCTCGTGATCGATCCCGCTCGCCACCCGCAGCTTGGACAGCCGGGTCTCGTGCACGAACGACAACCCGGCCGCGGTGGTCTGCACGTCCAGGGCCTCGAAGGGTGCCGACAACGCGGCGGCGGCCCGCGGATCGGACGCCGGCGGCGGCAGGGTCTCGTTGGCCACCAACTCGCTCTGCACCACCACCGCAACCCGGTCGGAGACCGGCTCGACCTCGTACCGGATCGCGGCGATGGCCCGCTGGGTGAGCGAGACGAGCCGGGTGCTGCGGACCCGGATCTCCACCCCGGACGGGGACTGCCACCTCACCGCGCGATCCAGTACCCCGCGGCGCAGGTCGAGGACGCGGCGGTGCTCGCTCAGTTCGCCGTAACGAACGTCGAACGGTTCGTCGTCGACCAGCAGCCGGATCAGCTTGCCGTTGGGCGCGTCCACGACGGTCTCGCCGTAGTCCGGGTAGCCGTACCCGGCCTCCGCGTAGGGCAACGGGTGCCGCTCGTGGACCGAGTTCAGGTAGGTCCCCGGCAGCGAGTGCGGTTCGCCCTCATCGAGGTTGCCGCGCAACCCCAGGTGGCCGTTGGACAGCGCGAACAACGACTCCGACTGCGCGAGCAGCTCCAGGTCCAGGTGCGTTTCACGCAGGCACCACGGCTCCGGCGGATAGGCGCCCTGCTTGATCATCGGATCAACTCGGCCAGGTCGGTCACCACGACATCGGCACCGGCCTCGCGCAGCTCATCGTTCTGACCCACCCGGTCGACGCCGACGACGAAGCCGAATCCGCCCGCCCGCCCGGCCGCCACCCCGGCCAGGGCGTCCTCGAACACCGTCGCCTGCGGGGGCGCCGCGCCGACCAACTCGGCCCCGGCCAGGAACGTATCCGGCGCGGGCTTGCCCGCCAATCCGCGCCGGCCCGCGACGTTCCCGTCGATGCAGCCGTCAAACAGCCGACCGAGCCCGACCGAATCGATGACCTCGCCCGCATTGGCGCTGGAGCTGACGACCACACAGCTCAGCCCCGCCTGGCGCACCGAGTGCAGATAACGCACCGAGCCGTCATAGGTCTTGACCCCGCCGGAGCGGATCAGGCCGAGCAGGATCTCGTTCTTGCGGTTACTCAGCCCCCAGATCGTTTCCGTGCCCGGGGCGTCCGCGGGCTCACCCTCGGGCAGCTCGATCCCCCGGGAGGCGAGGAAACCACGGGTGCCCTCCCGACGCAGCCGCCCGTTGACGTAACGGTCGTAGTCGTGCTCGGTGAACTCGTCGAGGCGACCGCCCGCGGCGCGCTCGGACAGGAAGTCGTCGAACATGCGCTTCCATGCCTGCTCGTGCAGCTCCGAGGTCTGCACCAGCACGCCGTCGAGGTCGAACAGACAGGCCTTGATCCCGGCGGGCAGGCCCAGCTCCGTGACTGACATGGCGACCCCTCGAGGACGAAGTACTTTCCCTGCTCGCAACATTTCTGCCCGCGCGCACGAGTCGTCATGCCCCCCGCGGCCGGGCCCTCGGTTTGGCTTTGGCCCAATTGCGGTACAGCTGTGGGCAAGAGCGCCGGCCGGGCACGATCCGGACCATAGCTTCCAGCGGTGATCTCACGCTCCCGCCGCCGCCTGCGCGTGGCCGCTTGCGCCGGGCTGGCCCTGTCGCTGACCGCATCCCTGGCCGGGTGCAGCAACCCACTGGACCACAGCGCGGCGGCGAACGTGGGCACGGTCGCGCCCGCCCCCGGCGCTCGCCCGACCGCCGCCGCGCAAGCGGCCCCGGTCCGCGCGGCGGGGTTCCCGGCGGTGTCGCTGGCACCCGGTCAGAAGCCGCCACAGTTCATCGTGATCTCCTTCGACGGCGGCGGCAGCATCGACCGCTGGAAGTACTACCGGCAGATCGCCTCCGCGGTCGGCGCCCATCTCACCTACTACCTGTCCGGCACCTACCTGCTCCCGCCGGGCTCGGCGAACCTCTACGACCCGCCGCACCACAAGCGTGGCGCCTCCGACATCGGGTTCGCGGACAGCGGCTCCGACATCGTCGACCGGATGGATCAGGTCCGGCAGGCGTACCTGGACGGCAACGAGATCGGCACCCACTTCAACGGTCACTTCTGCGGCCGCACCGGCGTGCAGGCCTGGTCGTCGGCGGACTGGGCGAGCGAGTTGTCGCAGTGGTACGGCTTCCTGGACAACTGGCGGACCAACGCGAACGCCCCGAACGCGGCAGGGATGCCGTTCGACCACTCGGCCATCATCGGCGAGCGCACCCCGTGCCTGGAGGGCCATTGGTCGGCGCTGTTCCCGGTGCTGCGGGCGCACGGTTTCCGGTACGACACCAGCGACTACGGCTACCTGCAGTGGCCCAAGAAGAATCCGAGCGGCCTGTGGGAGATCCCGCTGCAGGAGCTGCGTGCGGCCCAAACCGGCGTCCCGGTCCTATCGATGGACTGGAACTTCTACGACATGCAGACCCACGCGATAGACGGCTCGCCGGGCCTGCGCGACAGCTACGGGCAGCAGGAGCTGCAGACCTACCGCAACGCCTACCGGGCGGTGCTGAACGGCAACCGGGCCCCGCTGATCCTCGGCGGCCATTTCATGGACTGGAACAGCGGCGTCTACACCCGGGCGATGGGTCAGTTCATCAAGGAGACCTGCGGCCAACCGGACACGCACTGCGTGACGTTCACGGAGTTGATCAACTGGATGGAGGCGCAGACGCCGGAAACCCTTGCCGCGCTGCAGGCGCTCCCGATCCAGACCATGACCAAGTGAGCCGGCACTCGGCCGGTTGAATAATCGCCGGCGCCCCGCGCGCGGCTGGGGCAGGCTGACGGGGTGAAGCCCGGCAGCGCGATCCGCCTCGGAGCGCTGGCGCTGCTGTGGGGGTCCAGCTTCCTGTGGATCAAGCTCGCGCTGCACGGGCTGAGTCCGGTGCAAATCGCCGCGGCCCGGCTGGCGATCGGCGCGGGTCTGCTGACGGCGGTCGTGCACGGCCGCGGGCTGCGGCTGCCCCGGGATCGCGACACCTGGTTGGCGCTGATTGTGGCCGCGTTCTTCGCCAACGCTCTGCCGTACACGCTGTTCGGCATCGGGGAGCGCTCGGTGGACTCCTCGGTGGCCGGTGCGATCAACGCCACCACCCCGCTGTGCACCTTCGCGGTCGGGCTGGTCGGCGCGGGACGGGCGGCCGATCCGATGGGGCCGCGGCGGGTGGCAGGGCTGTTGCTGGGCTTCTGCGGCGCGGTGCTGCTGCTGGCGCCCTGGCGCGGCCTGCACGGCGGTGAGCTGCCGGGGTCACTGGCCTGCCTGGCGGCCTCGGCCAGCTACGGGCTGGCCTTCGTCTATATGAGCCGCCGACTGATCGGGCCGGGTGGCACGCCGCCGCTGGTGTTGGCGGCCGCGCAATTGATCGCGTCCACCGGTTGGATGCTCGTCGCGGTGCCGGTGGTCGGCCGGGGCGGCGTGGACGTCCGCCCCGAGGTCGTCGGTGCCGTGGTGGCGCTCGGTTTGGGCGGCACCGGCCTGGCCTACATCCTCAACTACCGGTTGCTCTCCGACGAGGGCCCGGCGGCGACCAGCACCGTTACCTACCTGATGCCGATGGTCTCGGTGGCCCTCGGTTCGGTGTTCCTCGACGAGTCGATCGGGGCCAACCTCGTGCTGGGCACCGTGGTTGTGCTCGCCGGCGTGGGTCTTGCCCAGCGGCGTGGACTCCGGGCGGCGCCGGTCGAGGCGTCCGCGACCGGGCTCAGCTCACCGGCGGCATCGCATCCTGTCGGGGCGCGGGCTCGGCGATCGCGTCCGGCACGGCGGGCACGAGCACCGCGATCCGCGGCCGCGGCGCCCGACGTCTGATCAACAGCGCGCCGTACACCGACTCGGCCATGTCGCCGGCCAGCCGCAACCCGGTGCCGGGCACGGCGTCCGGGCCGAACCCCGGACCCTCGTCGCTGATCTCCACAACCCCCTAATCTCCGAGGGCCTCCACAGTCACGGTCACGCCCCTGGCGCCGTGCTTGGGGGCGTTGTCCAGCAGCACGTCCAGGACCTGGCGCACCACCGCGGCCGGGCAGCGGGCCCGCGGCACATCATCGATGCGCAGCGCCACGTGGCGGGACGGGAGCAGGTGCATCCGGGTCGCGGCGCCGCGCACCTCCGCGGCGACATCGCAGACCGCGTTCTCGTCGCTGGATCGCACCGCCAGCAGGTCGTCCACAGTCGTCTGCAGGTGCCTGGCCCGACTCAGCGCGTTCCGCAGCGCAGCGTCCCGCCGAACCGGGTCCGACTCGGCCACGGCCGTCTCCATCCCGGTGAGCAGGCCGGACAACGGGGTGCGCAGCTGATGGGACACGTCGCGGGTGAAGGCGCGCTCCCGGCGGACCACGGCCCCGCTCCGCCGGGCAGTGTCGAGCAGGGCGGTGCCCGCCTCGTCGGTCTCCCGCATGCCCCACCGCGGCAGGGCCAAATCGAAGGCGCCGTCGCCCAGCGCCCGGGCGGCGTCGGTGAGCTGTTCCACCGGGGTGGCCACCCGGGTGGCCAGGCGGGCCGCGATCACCCGGGTAATCAACAGCGTGAGCCCGGCCAGCACGACCAGCGCGCCCCACCAGGCCAGCACTCGCCACACCACGCCCCGCACCGGGATGGCCGCCCGGACGGTGCCGACCACTACGCCGTCGGAGACCACCGGCACCACTGCCGCGAACTGCCCCGCCTCCCGGCCCTCGTGCTCGCGGGTGTCGGCGGCGTGCGCGGCCAGCGCCGAGCGCTGCGGCCCGGAACCCGCGGCCCGGGCGCCGTCCCTGGTGTAGATCCCAATCCGGGCCGTACCGGACACGCGTGGCACCGCAATCGGACGCCCCACCTGCACCGGGTCGTCCGGCACGGCCGCTGCGGCCTGCGTCGCGTAACGCTGCAGGTCGGTGATCGTGCCCGAATGCACCACCACCGCAACCGCACCCGCCAGCGGGACCGCGAACAACAGCAGCGCGATGCCGGCCGCGCCGAGGATCGCCTGCCGAACCCTGGTGCGCAGTGAGACAGTCGACCCGGACGGGTGCAACGCCGTCGCGGTCATGGCCGGAACAGCCCTGTGGTCATGCTTCGAGGGTAGGCCCGGACGACGCGGTCGGCTTACATGTAGTTGGCGCGCGATTCGCCGAGCGTTTCAGAACAGGGCCCTAAGCTCGGATCGCGTACACCGGGTAGCGCAGGCGCAGGAGGGGTACATGAGTGTGGCGAATTTGCGCCGCCGGGCCGTCGGCCCACTGGCGGTGGCGGGTCTGCTCGGCCTGATCGCGGGCTGCGGCGGGGGCGGCTCGCAGAACACCGGGGCCGCCGCGCAGGCGGGCAGCGCCACAGGCACGTCAGGCACCGTTGGCACCACGCCGGCCGCCTCGGCGGCACCGACTGGGGCCGCTGTGGCCGCGGAGAAGGCCGTGAAGGCGGAGGACAACCCCCCGGGGGACATTCCGGACAATCTGGCCCTGGTCAACTACCACAGCAAGGCCGGCAAGTACGCGTTCGTGCACCCCGAGGGATGGGCGAAGGTCACCAAGGGCACTGCGGTCACTTTCACCGACAAGCTCAACGGTTTCCACGTCGAGGTCGGCACGTTGACCACGCCCCCAACCGTGGCCGCGGCACAGGCCGCCGACGTGCCGATGCTGAAAAGCTCGCAGCCCGCCTTCCAGCTCGAGAACGTGACCACGTTCAAGATCAAGGGCGCAACCGGGGTGAAAATCCTCTATCTGCGCAATTCGGCCCCCGATCCGGTGACCGGGAAGCAGTACCGCGACGAGGTCGAACGGTATGAATTGGTCTCCCACGGCCGGGAGCTGATCGTCGAGCTCTACGGTCCGAAGGGCGCCGACAATGTCGACGACTACAAGGCGATGCTGAAGAGCCTGAAATTCAAGTGACCCCGAGTTCCGCGTCCCGGCCCGGCCGGCGTTCCGCGTTACCCCTGGAGGCCCGCGGGCTGCACCGGTTCTACCGCCGCGGCGACACCGAAACCGCGGCGCTGCTGGACGTGAGCCTGGCCTGTGCAGCCGGGGAGCTGATCGCCGTGGTCGGCCCCTCGGGTTCGGGGAAGTCGACGTTGCTGGCACTGCTGGCCGGGCTCGACGATCCCGACGGTGGGCAGGTCCTCGTCTACGGGCGGCGGCTGTCCCACGCCGGCCCCCGCGCCGCGGCCCGGCTGAGGGCCCGTCATATCGGGGTGCTCACCCAGAGCAGCCCGCTGCTCAGCCATCTGACGTTGCGCCAGAACGTCTTGCTGGCCGCCGGATTGCGGGCCGGGGCCCGGGATGGGCCGTTCGATAGCCGCGGCGTCGATGCGCTGCTCGACGATCTCGGGCTGGCCTCGGTGGCCAACTCCACCCCGCGTCAGCTCTCCGGCGGCGAAACGGCGCGGGCCGGGCTCGCGGCGGCATTGGCCGGGCAGGCCGACGTCCTGCTGGCCGACGAACCGACCGCCGAGGTCAGCGCCGAGGAGGAGCGCAGCGTACTGGAACTGCTGCGCAGCGCCCGCCCGGCGCACGGCGCGACCGTCGTCGTCACCCACTCCGCGGCGGTGGCCGCCGCCGCGGACCGGATCCTGCATCTGCGCGACGGGCGGACCACCGAGGGCGAGGCCCCGCGGTGACGCCGCTGGCGACCGCGGTCGACCTTCGGCTGGCCTACGGCAGCCGGGTGGTGCTCGAAGCGGTGAGCGTCGAGATCGAACCCGGCGAGCGTCTCGTAATCACCGGCCGGTCCGGCAGCGGGAAGACCACGTTGCTGCTGGCGCTGGCCGGATTGCTGCAACCCGACGCGGGCACGGTGCGCACCGCCCCTGGCGCGCTGATGTACGTGCCCCAGGCCCCATCGCTGGTGCCGGAGCTGACCGCGCTGGAGAACGTGGTCCTGGCCCAGCGATTGCGCGGCACCGACCCGGCCCGGGCGGCGGAACGGGCGCAGGCCGAGCTGCGGGCCCTCGGTATCGAGGACGCGGCCCGGGCGTTGCCCGCGCAACTGTCCGGGGGGATGGCCGCCCGCACGGCGTTGGCCAGGGCGCTGGCGCTGGACCCGCCGGGATTGCTGGTCGACGAACCCACCGGCACGCTGGACCGGGCCACCGGTGCGATGGTGCTCGACGAGTTGCTCAGCCGAGCCGCCGCGGGTACCGCCGTGGTGGTCAGCACGCACGATGGCGAGGTCGCCGCCCGGATGCGCGAGGGTGGGGCGCGGGCACTGTCGCTGGACGCCGGGCGCCTGGTGCACCAATGAGCGAGCTCATCGCATGAGGGCCGTCGTGCGGATGGTGCTGGCGAGCCTGCGCCGCCGCCCTCTGGAGAGTCTGGCCGCGGCCCTGTCGATAGCGATTGCCGTGGCCTACCTGGCCGCCGTCGGCTCGTTCGTCACCGTCACCCGCTCCGAACTCGCCGTGCGCGCCGCGGCTCGGGTGCCGGTCGACTGGCAGGTGCAGGTCACTCCCGCGGGTGACCCGGCCGCGGTTGCCGACGCACTCAAGGACGTCCCCACCGTCACCGGCACCCGGACGGTGCTGTTCGCGACCGTGCCGGGACTGACCAGTTCCGCGGCCAGCACGGCCGAGGCCGGCGAACGCACCACCGGCAAGGCCTATGTGGTGGCCCTTCCCGACGATTACGCAAGCTTCGCCCCCGGTGAGCTCCGGCCCCTGCTCGGCGCCACGACCGGCGTGCGGCTGCAACAGCAGACCGCGGCCAACCTCGCCGCCACCGTGGGTGACGCGGTGTCAGTTGTGGGCGGACCGAAGGTGAAGGTCGACGGCGTCGTCGATCTGCCCGCCGCCGATTCGTTCTTCCAGGTCGTCGGCACGCCGGCGAATGCCGGGGCCACCGCACCGCCCGACAACGTGATGATCGTGCCGCCGTCGATGTTCAACAAGATCGTCGGCAAGGCCGTCGTGGTACGGCAATTCCATGTGCGCTTCGATCACACAAAGCTGCCGCACGATCCGGATGCTGCCTCGCAACTGGTCTCCCAGCGCGGGAACAACCTCGCGGTTAAGGTGGCCGGGGCCGCGCTGGTCGGCGACAACCTCGGGGCCGCGCTCTCCGGCGCCCGCGAGGACGCGATCTACGCCCGCTTGTTGGTGTTGCTGCTGGGCGCGCCGGGCGTGGTGCTGGCCGGCATTGTGGCCGCGCTTGTGGTGGCGCTGCGCACCGAGCGCACCCGACGTGATCTGGGCATTCTGCGGCTGCGCGGCGCCACGCCGCTGCGCGCCGGGCTTCTGGTGGGCGCGCCGGCGCTGGCCGATGGCGTGGTCGGCGCGCTGCTGGGGTGGGCCGGTGGCTGGCTGGCGACCAAAACCGCCCTGGGCCGGCACGTGTCGCTGGACACCGGCTGGCTGCTGATCGCGATGGGCGGCGGACTGCTGCTCGCAGTCGGGACCCAGACCTGGCCGGTGATCCGGCTGCTGCGCAGCCGGGACGCCCCGACCATCACCGAGGCCACCAACACGCTGCCCTCGACCCGACTACCGGTGCTGATCCGGGCCGGACTCGACGTCGTGCTGATCGCGATATCGGCCGTGGTGTTGTGGCTGTCCGCACGCAACGGCTACAACGTCGTCGTGGTGCCCGAGGGCGTCCCGGTCGCCTCGGTGGACTACGGGGCGCTGCTGGCACCCCTTTTGGCCTGGCCGGGCCTGGCGCTCCTGCTGTGGCGGCTGGGTTCGGCAGCGTTGAGCCGACCCCGCCGGCGCCCGGCGGCTGACCCCGGCGGGCGCGTGCCGGACCTGCGTTCGGCGGTCGTCCGGCAACGCCGACGGGTGATCGCCCGCGGTGCGACCGGACTCGGGCTGGCCATTGCGGTGGCGGTCTCGACCGGGGTCTTCACCCGCACCTACGACAACCAGGCTCGCTTGGATGTTGCGCTGACCGTCGGGTCGGACGCGGCGGTCACGGTCCCGCCGGACACCGTTCACCCGGGGTTGGATCCGGCCCGGGCGGCCGCAGTGCCCAACGTGCGCCACGTCGAGCCGATGCTGCACCGGCTCACCTACGTCGGACCCGACCTGCAGGACCTGTACGGGGTGCGCCCCGCGACGATCAGCCGGTCGGCGCCGCTGCTGAACGCATTCACCCCCGGCAGCTCGGTGCACGACGTGCTCTCCGCGCTGGCGCGGACCCCGGACGGTGCGATGGTCTCGCAGGAGACCCTGCACGACTATCAGCTGCACAACGGCGACCTGATTCGGCTGCGGCTGCGGGACACCACCGGCGCCTACAAGGTGGTGCCGTTTCACATCGTCAGCGTGGTGACCGAGTGGGCCACCGCGCCGCACGACAGCTTCGTGGTCGCCAACTACGACTACGTCGCCAAGATGACCGGCCGCGCCGATCCGGACACCCTTCTGGTGCGCACCGACCACCCGCGGACGGTTGCCGCGGCGCTGCGCTCGGTGTTCCCCGGTCCGGGCGTGAATGTATCTGACACCGTGTCACAGACGGCCGACGTGACCACCGCGTCCGGGTTGGCGGCCACCGACCTGAACGGGTTGTCCCGGCTCGGCATCGCCTTCGGCGTGCTGCTGGCGTTGGCCGCCGCCGTGCTG
>Ga0157362_1000793_pt1 | contig 11799 bp, 13 predicted proteins | sample AttlaeALBM3_FD_111480 | JGI IMG/M metagenome (GOLD analysis project Ga0157362, IMG submission 111480) | Fungus gardens microbial communities from leaf cutter ant in Ribeirão Preto, State of São Paulo, Brazil - Atta laevigata ALBM3 | ecosystem: Host-associated > Fungi > Mycelium > Unclassified ... | reverse complement strand
GGCGCTATGCGCGGGAATATTCGCTGGAATGAACATGCTTCAACCGAATCCCGCCCCGCCGCGCCCTATCCCCGGCCGCAAAACCAGCGGGCGATTAGTGAGCTGGAAACAGAAAACGCAGAGCTGAAAAAGAAAATTAAGACGCTTCAAAAAGTCATTCAGATTTTATTCGAGGCGTGATGTTGCGGGGTGGAGCAGTCCGGTAGCTCGTCAGGCTCATAACCTGAAGGTCGCAGGTTCAAATCCTGTCCCCCGCTACCAATTTTCACAAGTTTTGGATTTATAAAATCAGTGAATGAAGATTGGAATATGAACCGGCGCTGGGCGGTGCTGAATCTGCGTAATTCAATTATTGGCGCGAATGATCCAACCTTCAATGGCCGGGAAAAGCTTCACCCCGAGAAAACTATAAAAAGCTATCAGGAATATTGGGCGCATTGGGTTCCAATCTGGCGCGCCTCTTTGTGCTTTTTCCAATACAAAAGACTTTGCGGCTTGCCCCCAGCGGGCGATTAGTGAGCTGGAAACAGAAATCGCTGAGCTGAAAAAGAAAAACAAAACACTCCAAAAAGTCATTCAGGTGTTATTTGAAGCGTAAAGCGCTCCCCGTCCTATTCCAGCGTTTTTTGCTTGCCTTTTGCGGGAAAGGCGCTATATATATCGTTGTCGCGAAACTCAAGCGACTCAGGGCAGGGCTTGCCCGTTGCGTCTCCCAAGTGAATGGCATTGGCCATCAGCAAGAGAAAGCCGCCGAAGCAGCTTTAGCTTTTAGCTAAACGCAGTAGGAATCCCCTCCTTTCAAGGAAGGGAGCAGGTCAAATCCATAAAGGAATTCAACATGACGGAATTAGGCATCGCGCTGGTGATAGCGCTCGCTACAATCGCTATCGTGCTATGGCTCGACCGCAAGCTAACGGGTTTTTGATGACCTGCTGAGGCTCCCTTATAGCAATTCCTCAGGATTATACATTTCGTTATAAGCGTTATCCAGGGCTTCGCAATACGGGCAGCCCTCATCAAAAGTATAGCGCGGGCTTCCATCGCCATAAATCAGGTGATTAAAATTTATCAGCCCCAAAATTTCACCCGGAATATGGGACGCTAATTTCTTATTCCTCGGAATATTCCGCGTGCGCCAGATAGGGAAATAGGGGGAACTGTATTCAAATCCGCGATAGACAATCTCGTCCATTGGTTTTCTCATTTTCTCACTTAAGGGATACTATTATAACCCTTAACCCCCCTTTAAGGCTATAATATTAGCCCTTATCCTCGCCCGCTTTGTCCGGCGCGGCGTGCTTTTGAAGCTTTTCCAGCTTCGCGATAGTGGCTTTCAGGAAATGTTCGCAGCTCACAATAGTGTCGTGAAAACAATAGCGCTTGGCTAATTCTACAGTCTCTAATATATCCGCGATACGCTCTTTCTCTTCGGTATTCATAAATATTCCTCTTTCTGCGGAACCTATTGCGCTGTTCCGCGTTTCGGTATAAGATTGAATAATGGAGAGGTGGCTGAGTGGCTTAAAGCACCGGTTTGCTAAATCGGCATGCGTTCGCGCATCAAAGGTTCAAATCCTTTCCTCTCCGCCAATCGTTTTTAGCCGAAATAGCCGATAATCGCTATAGAAATTTCGTTAGCCCGTGATACACAGCCGCCCTTGAAATCCTCACAGGCGCGCAATGCGAATGCCATAATTAGCGCGGCTAGGATATATTTCATATTGCCCCCAGCATGCCTAGATATATATTTTTACGGGAGCTTTTATGAAATCCTGAATCTTAAAAGTTCGTCTGGAATATTCCCCTACGGTAATATTAAGATGACAATCTTCAAACACATCTTTTGCGATAATATGGTTGTTATGAAAGTCTGTCATACGAACATTCGCGCTTAAATCTCGAGGGTCAATATTTAAATTTAACCCAATATCCTCTAAACAATCCCTGGTTATATCAACCCCACCTACAACACTAGAGCAAAACTCAATGGGATAAATTCTGTTATCTAACTGGGCTTTTCTACAAAGATATTTTGTCAGCGAAATGATGGCTAATCTTGATAATGCTAAGCTATCTGTATTGTGGACGACATAAAAGGTTATATCTTCTTTAAACGCACCATTTATAACTCTGCCTAAAGCAACCTTATAATAAAACTTCTGAGTGCTCTTTTCCATTTTATTAGTCCTAAGGCGGCGGGCTGGCTATCACAAAACCGGCATAATCGGCGTTTTAAAATCCACAATCGCATCGACCAGATTAGGATTTACTTCATGATAAAAACGGCGCTCAACCGCGCTCCTAATAGCCCAGCCGGGGCGGGGAGTTGGTTGAATATTCGTCAAAGATACAACCGCAACAATGATAGGAACAATCAAAACCATCTCACAAAGATTAAACAAAAGCGCTTTTTTCATCTTTACACCTTTTATAATGTGATAATTTTTCTTAATAATCCTTTTTTTTGGCATGTAAAGCACTTTTTTATTATAAGTTTCGTTTTTCTTAATAAAAGAAAAGGCCGCCCTAAGGACGGCCTTCCCTATTTCTGCTTAAGGGTTAAGCTTACCAGCTTTTACCAAAGCCCACACCGCCTTGGACATAATTGTCCGATATAGAGATTGTGCCGCGAACGCGATAGCCTTTTTCCCAGTTATACTGGACGCCCATAGCGCCGGCCACTTTGTTTTTGGCAACACCGAGGCCGCCAGCCACTGATTTTGCCCCAGGAGTAGAATCAAAAGGCATCGAGGCAATAGCTGTTGCGCCAGCGACCCCGGCGTCCACCCGCCCGCGCAGCTTTTTCATTTTGCTGTTCAGGTGGTTATAGCGGCTGTCCGTATACTCGTTAGCCGATTTCAGTGTTTCTGCTGCTCTTGTATCAGTATAAGAGCGGCTCCGGCCTTCGGACTCGTTAATGGCGGCTGTTGTCTGCCCCCATTGGTTGCGTAAGCCTTCGTTAGTATAATTATGGCCATCTACAACAACGGCGTCTAACTGACCGCGATTGACTGCGTCATGGCCGGCCTTACCATCAGCAACATTGTGGAGTTCGACCGGCTGGCTGGGGTTATCAAGGCCGCCAAGAGTAATGCTGTCCTTTTTACCATTATCATATTTAACAGCATTTTTATCGAGGTCAGCGATAGCTTCGCGGTTTTTGCTGATATTCCCAGCATTCTCACCGATAGCGCGGCCATTCCGGTCAATCTTCCCGGCATTTCCGTCAATCCGTTCGGAGTTATCGGCGATGGCATCCGCGTTTTTACCAATGCCATAACGATTTTTCTCGATGTCATCACGGTTCCGGCCGATGGCATTTTCATTCTGGTCTAAGCGACCTTCATGATTGTCCAGCCGGTTGGAGTTATCGGCAATAGCGTTAGCGTTTTTACCGATATTCCCTGCATTCTGGTCAATAGCGCGGTCATTTTGATCCAGCCGGCTTTCATGGTCAACAATCTGGCCAGTATTCCATTCCTGTTGATCGGTCAAGTCAGTGAGCTGTCTTCCATGATTGGCGATAGCGTCCGCGTTTTTATTGATGTCTTCCCTGTTGTGGGCGATATTGCCTTTATTGGCGCCAATATCAAATTCATCACCATTAAGCCGCGATTTGGTATCACGGATAGCGTCCGCGTTTTTCCCAATATTCTTGGAGTTATCGGAAATAGCGTCCGCGTTTTTACCGATATTTCCTGTGTTTCGGTCGATGGCACGGTCATTTTGATCCAGCCGGCTCTCATGGTCAACAATCCGGCCAGTATTCCATTCCTGTTGATCGGTCAAGTCGGTGAGCTGTCTTCCATGATCGGCAATAGCATCGGCGTTTTTGCTGATGTTCCCTGCATTCTCACCGATAGCGCGGCCATTCCGGTCAATCTTTCCGGCATTCCCGTCAATCCGGTCGGCATTATCGGCGATAGCATCGGCGTTCTTCCCGATATTTTTGCTGTTATCATCTATCGCGCGGTCATTTTGATCCAACCGGCTTTCGTGGTCAACAATCTGGCCAGTATTCCAGTCTTGCTGATCTTTCAAGTCGGTAAGCTGTTTCCCATGATTGGTGATGGCATCGGCGTTTTTGCTGATATTCCCGGCATTATCTTTAATAGCGCCATCTACCGCACCCAGCGCGCCGCCGACATTGTCATAAGTTTTGTCGCCAATAGTAAAGCTGGGGGCTGTCCCAGTTTTAACATCAGCACCGCCGCCGATAATTTTACTGATATTATCAGCGTTTTGGGAAATATCCCCCGCGTTTTTCGTGATATTCTTGTTATTATCGGCGATAGCGTCAGTATTCCGATTCACTTGGCCATTAGTTAGGTTAATCTGTTCCGTTGTTTTCCCAATATCAGCCTTAGTCCCGTTGCCCTGATTACTCCCCTTTAACGCATCATCACCTAAAGTCGGCAACGGTGTAGCCGCCGCCATCATCATTGTCGGCGCAGCTACAGGCTTATGATGCCGCCTTGTATGACGCGCTAAAGCTGGATTGGAAGCCGTAAGAGCAAAGACGCTGACTGTGGCCAGCGCCATCATTAAAGATTTACGATTAGACATATTTCTTCTCCTTTTACATGCCTTTCCGTATTTTTTAAGGCGATTCCCTGGAATAAAAAACACAAAAAAGAGGTTTTCCACGGCATTCTTTTGCGCGTTGGAAAAGTCAGTTTTAAGCGTGGACAATTTTCTTTTGTTCAGGGGATAAAACTGAAAATTGTAAGGGCTAATGTCTAATCAGTGGATAACTTCCTTGAATTATAAACACTGACTTAATTTTTATTTTCTAGCGAGAAAAAGCTTGCTTTTTAAGTTTTCGCTTATTAGCGTTAGCGCAGCATAAGGTTCTCTTGTGCTGTTTAATCTTTTGAATTAGCTAATCTGGAGATTTTGAATGTCTAAAATTTTGAAATCCAGCGTTATCGCTGGCATGACTATGTTGTTAATGTCTGGGAGCGCATTAGCCGCCCATCATCAAAAAAACAACACCCCAAAAACTTCCAATAATAGCCACACAGTTCAATATAATGATGAATACCGCGACAGCGTAACCTTCGGCGGTGAAAACCATGCGCCTGTTTCTCTGGATAATGTGGCCGGAGCGACTTGGAGTGAAGGCTCCACAACAGCAGCGAATGGTGATGATATTTGGCATCTCTCCCAAACAGATGAGAAAATCGCCCGCCACACCGCTGAATATCTCGGTGGCGGCGCTCGGATTATCGTTGGGAATTATAGCGACAGTAGCGCAGCTCCGACCTTTACCATTCAAAAAAGTGATTATCACAATGTCGGCGATGCATTTAATGCTGTGGACGGTAATCTTACTTCTATCAATTCCAAAGTGGATACTCTATCGGTGGATTCTCCGGTAAAACGCGCCGAAAAGGGTGATGTTCTGGTATTGACTGATGGCCTCAAAGGCCGGACTGCGGAAGCGCCTGGTTATGCGCAAAGGCTTAAAAATGTTTCAGCGGGAACGATTGGTGAGCATTCCTTAGACGCCGTAAATGGTTCACAACTTTTCCAAATCCAAGCGGACGCAACTCATGGCTATAAGCAGATGACGGGGTATCTTGGCGGGGGCGCAGGCTATGATGGTTATTTATTCACAGCTCCTTCGTATGAAATCCATTCTTATGGTAAAAGCGGCAAAGCTTCCAGCGGGCAATATAATAATGTCGGCGATGCTCTAGCTACCCTTGATAAAGGGCTGCAAAATGTCAATGGCCGGACTGTCGACCTCGAGAATACGGTATATACAGGCCTTAAGCGCCCAACATCTCCTGAAAAAAACAACGCCGATTTAGACGCTGTTGCTGACGCTTCTAAGCCTGTGAAGGCAATCCCCGCAAAAGCAACCGAAGGGGGTTCCCCTTCCGATTGGAAAGGAAATGTCCCGACTTACACGAATGATGGTAAACGGGAAGATAATGAATATTTAGACCAGGGGGAAGGCCTATCCGCCGTTATTGGAGAAGGTGGGGCCTTAGACAGTCTTAATGAGAGAATCAACAAGACAGACGCTCGCAATTACGCTTACGCCGATAAGGTTGGAGCCGAAACACTGGATAAGGCCAACGCCTATACGGACAGCCGCTACAATCACCTGAACAGCAAGATGAAAAAGCTGCGGGGACGGGTGGACGCTGGGGTCGCAGGGGCGACAGCGATTGGCTCTTTAAGCTTTGATACATTGAAAGCCAATTCTATCTCCGGCGGCTTTGGCGTTGGCAAGAATAAAATAGCCGGGGCCATGGGCTATCAGCGGAATTTCAACGATAAATGGCGCGCCCGCGCAACTATCGCCGTTTCCGAGAAATATGTCCAAGGCGGCGGCTCGGTGGGGTATAGCTGGTAAAAGGCTTGCTTTTAGCCGCGATTTCCTATAATAAAGAGGCAGTCCCGCCGGGTTTTCATATCTTTCCCCGGCAGGATTTTCATATTCATTATAGAAATATTACGATTTTTAACTATTCTTTACTATATTTTACTATATTTTACTAGTTTTTACCATAATATCGGGAACCATTACTAGACTTTTACCTTTTTAAGCTTCATAATAGTTAATTATTACTCTTATTAGGGTAATAAAGAGCAAAAAAAGGTGAAAGATATGATGAAAACTTTGATTACAGCTCTCCTGATGAGCGGGACAGCTATCACGACCGCCAGCGCCGCTGGCTCCGATATGTGGATTGCCGAGATTACCCCGCCTTCCTATACAGTTCCTTCCTATGATGCTGACCATCAGCGGTCAGAGCGTGAAGTGCATTCTGTCGGTGAGGCTTTTGAGGGTATCGCCGGTAAAGACGGCGCTTTGGATACGCTGAACGGCGCTATCCGCGATAATTCCAGCGCTATTTATCAGAATGAACTGGCGATTGACCAGGACAAAAAGGATATTGAGGAAAACCGCATCAATATCGGGAAGAATACCGGCGCTATTGAAAAGAACGCTGACGATATTGAGAAAACTCGCCGCCAGATTGGCGATGAGGACTGGCTGAATAGTGATACGGTTCAGAATCGGATTAACGACCTCAATAAACGCTTTGATACGATTGGCAAGACGAACTTACAGCCGGCTTACGATTACGCCGATAAGGTTGGGGCGGAAACGCTGGATAAGGCGAACGCCTATACAGACAGCCGCTATAACCACCTGAACAGCCGCATGAAGAAGCTGCGCGGCCGCGTGGACGCCGGCGTTGCCGGGGCTACGGCGATTGGGTCGCTGACTTTTGATACGCTGAAAGCCAATTCTATTTCTGGCGGTTTCGCTATCGCTAAGAATAAAGTGGCCGGCGCTTTCGGCTATCAGCGGAATTTCAACGATAAATGGCGCGCCCGGGTAACGGTGTCGGTTTCCGACCAGTATATCCAGGGCGGCGGCTCTCTCGGTTATAGCTGGTAAGCTATAACCAAACGAACCCCTGCCCGGGTTTTTCCTCCTGCAAGAGTCGTCCCGGGCAGGGACTATATAAGGCGAATGGTTAAAAATGTGTAAACGCTCGATGCGGGCGGCTAAAACAGTCGCCGATTTACTGGAATTTGAGACAAGCAATCTCAGATTGCAAAAACTGCTTTACCTTTCGCATATGTTTCATCTGGGAACAACCGGCGAGCCTCTCATTGATGGCCATTTTGAGGCTTGGGATTTAGGCGCAATAGAACCGGATATTTATAATCGGTTAAAAGCCTATGGCAGCGACAATATCAAAGATGTGTTTCCTTATGAAGGTTTCCCAAAAGGCAGCCCGGAATACCAGTCTATATTTGATGTGGTATCCGCTTTCCGAAACTGGGAATCATGGCGATTGGTTGGCCGGATACATGAAGATGGGGGCGCTTGGGCAAAGAATTATCGCCCTGGCGTTTGGGGCGTAAGAATCCCCGATAAAGATATTCTTGTAGAGTATATTCATCGGAGCGCGAGCAAGCCGGAAGGTAAAGACACATGACACCGCAATTAGGCAACAAAATCGCCTTAAAGCGCTTTTTGGACTATTCGCCGCAATTTAATGGAGTCTATAAAGATGTTCATTTTTGGCCGGAATGGGCTGCTGATCATTGGCCTCGCGCTATTCATCTTGACATTGATTTTGCTGCGGAACGCCGTGATGGCGGATTATGCGCTATTCGGTATGACCTGCCGCTTATCCCCTTATTACAATCCGAAATAATTGATTTTCTGGACTTAACCGGCATTTCCATTATGGGGTCAGCGACTTTCGCGGAAAGAATGGTTATTACGGACGCGCGGACGCTGGCTTTAGTGAAGAATGCGGCGCGGGGGTTAAAAGTCCCGGCTATCTTGATTGACCGCGCGCAGGTAGAGCCATTTAATCCGTTCTTTTGGTCATCTAGCGAAGAAAAAAGCTGAAACAGCGGGAACCTTTTTTTGCTAAATGCGCTTTATTCCTATATAAGATATAAACGCTGGCGGCCAGAAAAGAGAAAATGAATTATCAAATCATAATCCCTCTCGATGAAGAGGGGAATTACCCTATCCGTTTTATGAATTTGGGGGGATTGACACCCCAAGTGGCTGATAAATTGGCTGAAGCAATAAGGGAAATGACCTTAGAGCCGATAATCGGCATTGTTTCGGGTATATATGCCCATTTTGGCAACAACAAAAAATTAAATGAAGCTGGGGTGGTTTTGAATTCCAGTTTTGCTGAAATCAAGGAAAATATCGCCATTTGCCGGTGGCGTAATGCGGTCAATAATGCCCTCAAAACAATAACAGGGGCACCGAATAAAAACGCATTTTATCCTCACATCACATTATTCAAATATTGGGGGGATAGGATTCACGATGAAGAGCCTTATAAAACTGGTGAATGGTTGCATGTAAAATACATCTGCTTACGCAGAGAAGGCGACCCAAAAGATAAAATTTTAGCCGCAAGCAAAGTGGCGGAATATAAAGAGCCTGAAGGCTTGTTGGGTATTTACCGGCAGGCTTGTTCAAACTGGCGCGGCGGAGAGCAGGCCGCCCAGCAAGCGCGCATTCGCAGCGCAGAGGGGAGCCGTTCAGCCGCACGAAAGCATGGCGCTTTCGCAGCGAAGAAAGCCGCTGAAGCGCGAGTGCAAGATGGCTTTGATTATTTACGGGTAAACTGCTGGCCGGAAGGAACCGAACAGGAACTTTTGGAAAAATTCAAACAAAGTGGTGGATACGGCAAGATTCCCTTTGATGGTAATTCCTTCCGCGCGCTGACGCCCATGCCGGACTTAGGCTGGGGGGATTATCGGCCTTTCGTGGGCTACAAATTGAAGGAATATTCTTTCAGAGATGGCTATGATTATGAGAACGAGGAAGAATCACCGCAGGAGTTGTGCCTGACCTTCAAAAATGATGAGGGTGAAATAAAAACACTCACTGCAAAAGCCGATGAGGATTATGGTGAGGGTAAACCAAATATTTGCGAGGTTGACGCTCTCAAAAAAGATTTAGAAGCCGTTTTAGGCGGCGGTTTGCTGCGTTGGGGGTATAAGGAAGGCAGAGAAACTACAGAAACAGGCAAATGTAGTTTCTTGGTTCTCGAAACTACAAAAGGTGAAGTGGTTTTCCGAGCTGAAAGTTATGACAGCATTCATTGCGGCGGATACAATTATGGCTGCCAAGGAATGGCATGGTGGTATGCTGGGCTTTAAATAAATAGGGTTAGCCAAAAGGGTCAAGCGTAACGGGATTAGTGGTGTGAGGGGGTAAAAACCTATTCGCGTCCAGAGGCATATTTCTATTCGCGTGCAACGGGATATTCCTAATATATAGTCCTCGGTGAGGAAAAAGCAAGGACAAAAATTTCATGGCATACACAATGAAAATGACGCTGCCGCAGGGTTGTGAAATCAATGTCGGCAAGAACGAGCTGACGATAACCTTTCCCGATAATCTCGGGACAGTGGATAACCCGATAATCCCGCAATCCATCGGCCAGCTTTTTTTGGATAAATTGGCTTGGCAATTCTTAAATTGCTGGTTTTGGGCACCTGACCTGATTACCAATAATCCGAATGCCAAACGCGATTTTGATTGTCGCGGCGAATATACGGAAGAGGAAATTTCCGGTTTTATCCGCAATGCGTATTGGAATGGGATTTTTGGTGTTCCTGAAGAATCCTTTCCGCTGGCAGCTATCCCGGTTTATGAGGTCTTGAAGACTATTCGCGAGAGATACGCGCAAGATTTATCCTTTGGCCGCCATTCGCTGCTTGATGGGGGCGATGTGCGCACTTGGCGCTTTAAGCATCAGCCGGCCGGCGTTTAAAATATTTTAAGGATAGCGCTTGCTTTTCCCCCGCCGATGGGTTATATGAGAGGCAGGCGAAGTTTTTTTGTGCGAAAGTGGGCAGCAACCGGCTTTGTTAAATCCTTCGCCAATCAAGGTTGTGGCTTGGACGCATTTTCTGATTAGCTCATGCTTCAAGCCCAACAAAAGGCGGCTCCTTCGGGAGCCGCTTTTTTTTATGCCTGATTTAAAATATTTTAAATTTGACGCTTGCCTTTCGCGGGAAAGGCGCTATATAGGAATTCATATGAAGTCCAAATGAGGGATTACTGCACCAACTTTGCGATGCCTTTATGCTAGTGTTTGTTGTGAAATAGTCGGGTTCAGGCTTTCTCCTTCCTGAGTATTGCACAAGAACGGATTTTGTATAAGCTAGATAAAGCGGTTCCTTAGGGAACCGCTTTTTTTATCAGTCCGAAAGTAGCGCTAGCCAGTCCTTAGGGATTTTCGGCGATGGAGACGCCATTTCCGAAAAGCAATATTGGCAAATCACAATATCATTCGGCCGCAGCGTCCGGCGCGTATGGGCTTCACGAATAACTTTAACAATAATATCGGCGAGCTGCTTTCTTGTGGCTGTGAGAATCGTGGGATAAAAGGACAGCATTTCTTCCCGCGCCGATGGCAACATCATAAGCGTTAAGAGCGTCTCCTTAAATGAGGACGCGGCGCGTTTTTTGTTGACATAATCGCGTTCCCATTCTGCTAAGCTTGTATCGGCCATAATCTTTTTCCTGTGTTCGCGCCCCCCTTGCTTTTACGATATTAACGGGATATTAAATAGGGGACTTAGGAAAGTCAAGATTTTGCCCTTGCTTTATGTTGGGGAAAGCGCTATATTCGCCTTTAGATGAGTTCTATGATGGGACTTCAATGAACCTTCTTCAGCGCGAACCTCATCAGCGAGAGAGTCGTCCCCGCCGGGACGGCTCTTTTTTTTATGCGCCCTCAAATATCCCGGCGATAATATCCAGCGCTTCTTTTACGCTTTCCAGATAAAACTCCGGCAGCCGCAAATCGCGAACCAGCCACTGAACGATTTCCCCATAAATCGGATTATCGTTCTCAAAAGCCTCAATCGCGAACCGGCCGGCGATTTTCACCATTTCTGGGTCGGTGGCGGCTTTTTGGCCTTTCCAAAATTCAATATAACGGACGCCGGCTTTATATTGGCGCTCGCTAATTTTCCCCTCATTATAAAATTTATCCAAGATGGTCATTTCTATCTCCGTGTCTCTATAGGAATAACGGCGATAGCAGCGAATAGTTCCGCCTAAAATAGAGAAAAGTTTTATTATTTTTTACGGAACCTTTTCCGGCTCTCCCCGTTATCCTTATAGAAAGAGGGGATAATGGAAAGGATAGAGAAAATGAAGAAGTTTAAGCTTTGGCTGATTGATGGTATGTGGAATTCTAAAGGCGAGATGAATAACCGTTATTGCGGGATTATCGCCGCTAAAAACCTCGAAGCTGCGAAAGAGATTATCGC
>Ga0157362_1000792_pt1 | contig 11807 bp, 3 predicted proteins | sample AttlaeALBM3_FD_111480 | JGI IMG/M metagenome (GOLD analysis project Ga0157362, IMG submission 111480) | Fungus gardens microbial communities from leaf cutter ant in Ribeirão Preto, State of São Paulo, Brazil - Atta laevigata ALBM3 | ecosystem: Host-associated > Fungi > Mycelium > Unclassified ... | reverse complement strand
ATCAGAATTGAAACAATCGCTATTTTCAGCGTTTCCCAAGATCCACGTCTCTTTTCCTCTTTGTACGGTAAAATATTAAAAATTTCACCGAAAGAGATTTATAGCTGCAACGTTTCTTCGCAAATCCCGCTGAAAACTAGCAGTCGCTACTGGTATACCAGAATGGTTTCAACAATAAGAATGAATACCAATTCCGGAATAATAGATAAGATCTCGTAAACTTCAAAAGGAAATCAAGAGTGAAAAAGAAGCGATAAATAAAACATATTGACGGTCTAAAATCATTGGAAACATGCATCCATTCCCGAAACTTGCGAATCGAACAGTTTGTGTGATATGGAAGATACACAAAAATTATATGCGAATCAATACACATTTATGGAAACACATTACCGAGTTCTTATTGTATTAATAAAGCTTATTTTTGTCTTGAAAAATAAGCGATAATGATACAATGAGTTTTAAGAATTTTAACTGCATTTGGATCTCATACAAAAGAGGAGAGGAGAATTTGGCGCAGACTCACGCAACGCAAACACGACCTGAAAGTTTTAAGAGCGAACGACAATTCCTGGCACTTCTACCGACGCTGAAAATCCTTGCTTTCTTGAAATGCATTTTTCAGCGATTTCACAATGAGCTTACTAGTTTTTCTTTTTGCGTTTTCGCTTCTCCTTTATTCGTTTCAGGAAGACGCCAGACTTATTGCAACGCGCAAATGTAAAATTCCGTGCTATGTTTCCTCGGCCGGTATAAATCGAGATTCTTGCAATGAAATAAATGTCGGAACACAACATGACATTGAAAGCCCATCGAATCAGCTAAAAATAACGGAAAGCGAGTGCGCATGATTGCGGGTTATTTCCACGGCGAATATGCGCAAGGATATGCAAACGTCAGATGCAGCGCCGATTTATGGTTTATGCATCGACAAAACGAATACGCGGAAATCTCGCAGCCGAAAATGAAAATGGTCGCACGATGCGATCGTAAAATTGCCGCGGATACCTCGACGACGTGTTGAGAATACAGCTGGTTCGTTTCTATAATGAAAAACTGCGAAGAACCATATAAAGTATAAAACCATAAAACTGTCTGTTCTATTTAATAAAACTATATGAGTACTGAATAATCTTGAAATTATCCCAATTATTTTAAAATAAAATAATTTTAATTAAATTTATCATTGCATTACGTGATTAACTATAACATTTTTATCAACTGTCTCAGCCAGCAGGATTAAAAATATAAAATCTATTCTAGCTTGTAAACAAAAAGTAAATAAAAAACGTAAGTAACAATGTCATTATTATATTTAAATATATTAAATTACAATCTATTTAAAATCCATAAAGTAGAGAATTTTGTCAACCTTGTTTCCCCATTCTTTAACGAGTGTAAAAATGGCATAATGTCTCTATCAACGGTTTTCCATTACGCTTTCCGGAGCATTCTCTTCCCCTTTGGTCGGAAGATATCATTTCTCAGTGGTTACTGTATACGTAATAAATTGTAATGTAAAGAGACAGTCTTATTTTTAAAGGGAAATAAATTTTTACTTCAGAAATCGTTTCTTCTTCGAGAAAAAAAACGTGTTTATTTCATCAACTTCCAGCTAGAACACAAATCTCGAATATAACAAATCTCGAAGAATAAATAATTTACATCCACTGATTATATTCTCCTCTCTTTCAATTACATCGAGCGTCTCTGCGAATAAATAATTATTGCAAAAAATTTAATTTCTGAAACTTTATAAACGTCAAAGAATGCATTGTTGGATCATAAAATTTCTATTATTAAGCAATTCTTATTTAGTTAAATGTCACCTCCAACCTTATTTTATGACGCACAAATCTCAACGCAAATGTCGCAATTATAATATATATTGCATCAAATGTGTGAGACAAGAAATATTAAAACATTATTTATTCAAAATCAATTTTCCATATAACGAGAAATTATATTTAAATAATTATAATTAAATTCCACATTAATTTAATTTTACAATTGAAAATATTTATTTTATTTTATATATATCATAAAACATGTTATTTTAAAAAAAATCAAGATTATAATTTACTTGAAAATGTTAAAAAACGTCGATGTATCATGAAGATATAAGTACAGATGTTCAAGCAAACCCTCGCACTAATTGGCATAATCAGGCAATTACACAATTAAGCGACTAAGACCTCGGTAACCTGACATTCGGCTCGCAACTATGTTACACTAAGTACGTAATTTGGACGATATGCAACTCCCTTGCAAGTCGCCATAGATTCAGAGTAATTGCGAAGTGTTGCGGCACCGCCCCGACGACGACAACGACTATACGACGTGCGACGTACAAGCGGCAAACTTTTCTTCCTGTGGTTTTACCGCGGGAAAGTCGGTTGCAGGATTTTCTGGGAAGCGCTATTGCAGAGAGAACGCGAAGCGCGACGGAAAAAGATCAACCATGAGTGTCTCGCAGTTGTGCGGACCGCAAAAGTGAACTCTAGGATTCTGGGACTTATTTCAACGTGTTTCAGGACGTGTTTCAACGTAAAGAGAAACAACAAAAGGGTCCATTCAATTACGATGTATATATTTCACTAGTTGTTTTTTATATGTATTTACAGAGTATTCCAGAGTATTACCGTTAATTATAACCCGAGTATTTGCGAATCAGTTATTTTGATTCATCTCGCGTATTTCTTTCGATTTTTATTTGAATATAGAAAAAGATTTACGTAAATGCACCTCTTTTTAGTAGAATTCATTGCAATAATAATTCATGTAGTAATCCAAATAATCATAGTAACAACACTTACGTAATTGCAAAAATTATTTTCCCAAAATTTTACAATATTTTTTAATTCTATTTATTTCATGACAGTAATTATTTTATTACACAAATATTTTTCAAGTACATGTAAATAAAAAAAAATTTGAAATAAAATACAATAAAAAAATTTCTTGACTACGAATAATAAATACTTGCAATTTCAAAATTTGAAAACTTCTTTAATAATTTAGAAAATATCATAGTTTTGATATTTTTATTAAGTTGACTCTCTTTAAATTTATAGTTAAATAATATGTAGATGAAAAGACATATAGGACAAGTACGTATAGGACATCCTGTAAACTATGCTAGCGCTTTCTAGTACTACCATTTTCTCTCTACACACTTTACTAGTCGAAATACGGCAAACATGTTCGTTCTTTGAAGCGACTATAAGAACATAGAGTGTAAGAGAACGTAACATACGCCAAGACAGAAATTACGTTGCTGCTTTTAGTGAAACCAAAGATGTTACCGTTCTATGTGAAAATTATCGTTAAGACTATCTCACAAAATGTGTATTTATCTTCGATATATGTTTTAAATTATTCTCTGGCATATTCTATATAATATAATTGTTTCTTAATTCATGCAGTCATCATTTTTATATAAAAATTACGCGCAAATATAAAGATCATCGCTGAATATTAATAAAGTTTTTGAATTGTTTATTTTCTGTAATTTATGACATGTTTACTATCCAACCACAAAAAAATGTCTATAAATAAAAAAAAACAGATATATTATATTTATCAAATGTACAAGATAATTAATTCATTAAATCTGCGAATGTAAAATATTAAACTTAAGTATTCAGAGACTAATTAAATTTTGTTATTCTACGTTTACTCCATCACGTTAATAAAACTTCTTTTAAAGGAAAAGTAAACACGAGTGAACGCGTATTTATCCTTCTACTGAGCCCTTCGTGCTTCACAAACGCGTTAAAATTGAATAACCGCTGGCCCGAAACAAGTAGATTGCTCTGAAGGGATACGCTACCTCATCGATTCTGTGAAATGATATTTATTAAAAATATCATGTTTTTTACTTATAACAGGTTATTTTATTCTGCAAATGTCTCCTAAAAAATTATTTTTCATAAATTACTTTTAATAATTAAAAAATATTAATAAAGAACGTAAGTCGTTAACCATATACCTAATAAATATTTAAAAAAACCAATTTTTTCGATACAATACAGTAAGATACGAATTGTTAGAATATAGACGAAAATCACGTCGGAAATATTTATACGACAAACGTGCCAATAACATCGAATAGTGTAATCCCAAAACCTGAATTTATTAGTTTAACAATCATCTATCATACAATCGCATATGCTGTATTTTTGGAAGTATATTTCCGCAGTAAAAGTAGCAAGCAGAAATCCATTCGCGAAATAACAGTTTTATTTCGTGTTACACGAGCTGGATGAAGCACGACGATGGAATGTGAAAGCAAATACGAAATAGCAAATGTTAGAAGCACTTTCGCATCATGTTACTACCAAAAATCTCTGGAAAAAGAACTCTGGAAAAGAACTCCGGAGAAAAAAAAACAAAATAGAAAAAAGTAGGTACTTTGGGAAAATTGTACTTTTTATATTACCGTTTTTACCACGATATCGGGCATAGGATCAGATCCATAGGAACGCTTTGCATGGCAATTGGCGTCACGCAATAAGAGGTCAAGACCTATTACAGACACGTTTATCCCTACAACTTGCAGGCATTAAATCATAATAGGTATTGCGCCGCATGCATGTGGACATTGTCCGCTTTGAAGTGCCTCTTGCATACGTTCCTGACATACGGATCAACTAGGACTATCTCACGCACTACCATATTGCTATGGTCGATGCATAGATGCGTATGCATCTATAACCCGAATATTGTTATGTCGATCTACATACAGAAATGGTCGCAATATCCAAACCGCATCTCTAAAGCATAATACGTCCGATAGTTCCTACAAGGAACATCGTTAAACATTGGAGATATTAAATTATTAATATTGTTATTATTATATGTACATTATCTTATACGTAAATTAAAGAAATTTCGTAAGATATAAATCTCTTTAGAAAAAATACGTACGTTCAACATGAAAACAAGATCTATGTAAATATTTAAATGCATGAACCTGTTGCATTAAATCTTTGAGAGAAGACCTCGCCAATTGCTTGAACAGTGTTAAATGATAAAATTTGATAAAATAAGACATAAGACGTAAACTTGTTTTTCTTCTAACAAAAGAACCTTATCCACTTCTATTTTTAATAAGCTTTGAATATATTAAAATATAAACGAAAATAAGAGACACGTATTTTTATAAGAGTTCAATCGCACGTTAAAAGAATGGAACCCTCCTTGGAGAAAATCGATTGCTTTCTTTCTGAATAAATATCCTCTAAACCTAAACCATCAAAATTATATAAAAACAATATTTTAAAAGTTAAATGATTTCAAGAGTACTTTATAACAATAATAAATTTTTTATTTTTATTGTAAATAAAAATTTATTACTATCTTAAAATACTCTTAAAAGCATTCAATTTTTAATTAGAACATTTTTTATATCTTTAACATTTTAGATGATTTAGAAAGAAAGAAATCAATTTTTTTTTTAAAGAGGGTTTTATTCCCTTAACGTGCAATTGAGCACTCATAAAAAATATGTATCTCTTATTTTTATCTTTTAACATACTCAAAGCTTGTTAAAATAAGAAGAATATGTTTCCTTATAATTATATAAAGCATATTTATATATAGATCTCGTTTTCAAATATAGCCGAATTAACGAAATAATTATAATAATCTAAAACCAGTGTATTATCACTGACTTCAGTGCTACACTTATAACTGATGTAATCATCAGCGAATAATATTTACCGTTTTTTAGTAATAAAACACTGATTCACTTTTAGAGATGATTTTATAATTTTCTGCAGATTCAATCTGTAGAAACCATAACTTCTAAAAATTAATCAGTGTATTATTAAAAACAGTAAATATTCGCGCTGATATTACAGTTATAAGTGTAGCACTGAAGTGATAATACACTGATTCACTTTTACAGAGTACAATAGCGCGAATTTTAGTTGAGAAGTATTCCAATTTCATAAGGACAAGAAATTTCTCAACGTCGCGGATAGAATGCAATAACGATCGTAGCATCGGACTAATTGATTGATTTTAATTTTGAACAACACTGATAAAGCGAAGTTGCACGTGAAAGCAACGCGAAGAGGCATCTCTTCCCCTAAAGCTAGCAGGTCTTAGTAGAAATAAAAACAGGTAGCAAACTTATCTCGAGACATTTTCCTCCATTTTGTTCTCTCTACTCGTTCGTCAGAAAAATAGGAACGCCGTTAGTGAATACGAAATTCAACTTGAAAGAATCGATGTGACAACTATGCGTGCTAGTAGAATCTACCCCAGGTAGCTTTCAAAAAATGGAGCAACGTATGGGAGGCAGACAGCTGGTACAGAAACGATTGAAAGAAAATCGATAAATCGGTCGTTCGTAGAAAATATCCGCTTGAATACTCGTATAACTATCGAAATCTACCCTCTAAAATCTCCTCGAGTGAAAATTACGATCCCGTAGCGTGTGTCTTTAAATAAATTTACCCGACCTAGTGACAAAAATTGAAGACTTTTATAGAATATTTAATACAATGAATTAAATAAACGCAAGCCAATATCGATGTCACACTGAGAACTAGTGAATATGAATGTACTGAGATAAATCAATGCCTGGAACTCCCAGCCGGCGCAAACATAAATTGCTGAGCTTATTTGGCAAATTGTAAGAGCCACGCGCTACACCGACCCAGGTAACCGGTAGCGATATTCTGGACCCGGCAGCAGTTAAACTCATTATGTGGGCTAGATGTATTATGTCTGCACGATATTCTAGATTTACGAGCTAAGCACTGAATGAAATATGCAAACGTATGCGTCGGAGATTAAACTGAGCTATTGCAAGTTTAGGAGATCGGGCAATTTATAAGTAGTTATCATAGTTTATGTTAGATCATAAATTAAAATTTATTGAAAAGTAAACGTGTTGCATACTGTATACATATATAAAGTACAAATGCATACATAAAAAAAATATGTTAAAATCTCAATTAGATAATTTGCTAAATGAATATAAATATCTCAAAAAATATAGATTTTAAGAATAGTAAAAATAAGATTTACGATACGACTGTGATGCATCGCATATATATTCTGAGATGCATAAATTTACACTGATTAGAAAGGACTAAAATGCTGCTGTTCCGAGCCGAGAGAATACCGACAACTTTGCCAGGCAATTCCAAGACGGTGTAAGTTAACGCTACTTAAAGCAGCTCTATCAGCATATAGCTAGGGGATGAACACGGCAATCTATGCACGTGAAATGCGGATAGTAGCGTGTTCCATATGTTTCGTGCTCGTAATTAAAGCCCGGCAGGCAACTTATACTCTACAGTATAAACATTCCCAATAACTAGCCTACTATGAAAAATATTTGTGACTATTCACGAAAGCACGATTAAATCTTCGATATTGGTATCTATTATCGACTATTTGCGACAACCCATTTTCTCTTCCGTAAAAAATTATGTGCATGATATAACAAAACACATACAAGATATATAGATATGCAGAAAGAAAATAAATCATTGTTAAGAATCACTTAGAAACAAAATCTGTTTCTAAGTGATTCTTAACAATGATTTATTCAGTTATCACTCTTTCCACAATTTTTAATTATGTGCTTTATGTTATTTAAAATACAGACAGTTTAAAAAGATACAGATAAATAATATGTACCTACATGCATAATTAAATATGATTAATCGTAAAACAATCAAATTTCAGGCTAGAAGACGACTAGAACCTAAATCATATCTTTTGCAGTATGTTATAAAAAAACTTATAACAAATTAATTTATTATTGGTGAAAAGTTAAACATGTAATAATAAGCGTCAAAAATCTTAAGCTACAATTTCTAATATTCATTTGCGTACAAAACAATGTCAAATAGAAAATATAATAAAAAATAAGTTAAGTGATATGCTCTCTCCTACGCTGCAGAAATAAGGATCAATCTCGCGTGTAAGGCCATTTTAAGTCTAGAAAGTAAACACGCTACCACGGTAATCTATAGTCAAAATAAAAAATTTATTCTGCAAATCGCAAGCAGAGCCGATCGCTAATGAATGATTAGCGTGATAAGCCTTAGTCTAGTCCTAAAAGCTCAACTATGATTGATTGATTTATTTACGTGAAAGTGCAAAGCATTATTTCCTTCTCTACTAATAATACTTAAATTTATTTTGTTCTTCTTAGAATTAAAATTCTTAATAAATTAAATAGTATTTAAATAACAGTAAAAAATAAGGATGTATCAGATATCCAGAAAATATCCAGTATTATCCGGCACTTTTTTTACTATCCAATCGGATAGCCGAATATCACTATTATCCGGGGAGGTATCCGGAAATTCGATATCATTAAATTGTTGATTTTTTTCTTATACAAATATTCTAGAAATAAGTATGCATATTCATGATACTATAATATTTTATAATATCTTATATTATTGTCGCAAAATTACAATCTTTTTCCCTATAGGCTTTTTTTTAGAAAACATTTTCTTGGAATCCGATAATGTCGGATATTCGACTCGAAGAAACTGCTTTCTCGGATATCCTATCGAATACCAAATATCCAACGTTGTATTCTACCCGGATATCCCATATTCGGTATCCGGTAATTTTATGATCCGGTACACCCCTAGTAAAAAATATAAAAATAATATTAACTTTTTAGAACAAGGTTGGAATCAAATGTGATTTATAGCTTCATCAGTAAAAGAATTTGCTGTCTTACTATAATTATTTAAAGTGAATTAATAAATTTTATGTATTTTTAAATTTTTTGTACTACTTTACTTTCTTTACCCATTAGTGAAAAAAAATCAGATCTAAATCCGATTTTTTTCATCTTTTTAGATATGTTCCTGAAAAGCCTTACCATTATAAGGTTAAAAACTAACAATAAATTTTATAAATTAATATTTTTTATAAATAATATTTTATAATTTCTTTTTAGATTCTATTCCAAACTAACATATTTAAATATTTAAAAAAAATAATTCAATACATATAAAAAAAAATAAAATTAATTAAATTTAAATTTTTAAATAAATTTTTCCTTAAAAATTTTCTTTAAATCTTTATAAAAGACAAATGTGAAAAACAAATTGTTTAATTGTAATGCATTGTAATAAAAACGTAACGGACAAATACTGCAATGCTAATATAGAACGAACAATATCTAACGAAAAAAAAGAGCATTTCATTTAAAATAATTAGCGGCATCTAAAGTAATATTCTTTCTCGACTTCAATTATATCTATTCAATTATATTTATTCGGACAGAATTAAAAAATTTGTAGTAGCGACAGAATTATATATTTATATTATATTATATATTTTAAATTAATTAATTTTAATTGTTCAGAAACGTGTTAAATAATTATTACATTAATTTTGACCGTTCAAAACATATGAGAATTATTAACGTAATTTTAATAATTTTGTTATACAGTTAAATCTTGTCATATGTTTCATAACAAAATATATTTACATAATATCATTATGAACCTGTTGGCAGTAAAATTTTGCGTATCAAAAGATTAATGTGCAATTAAATAACTTCACAAATTATGAAAAGTTTGCAGTTAAAATCGTGTTAATACTTCTGTAAATTGTGCTAGCATTTGATTGTTAAATCAATGTACGACAATTAATTTCAAAACGATTTGCAGACCAAATTCATACATCGATCGGCAGATATTGCAATTTATTTCAGTCTTCGGACGAGCAATCAAAGCCGATAATTAAACTTCTAAACTTCGCCCGATTGCGGAAAGTGCCACACAGGCAGGATTGCTTCTCCAATATCAATTATGATGGCAGAGAAACTCATTAAATTTATTAGATCACAATGCACTTATCAAATGCGCTTCCCGTGAAAATATTTTTTAAAAATCTTCGTCTAAAATTGAATTAATGACGAATTAAAGTCAGTATCCTTTTAAAAATTAAAAATATTGCTCTCATGCTCTTACAACTCTCATAACTTACGCACATTAATAGTGCATAAAATATCAGATAAAGGAAATATTTAAAAAATAATATTAAATCTATATGTACACTCATACAGTTATTTCCAAAATCCACTCTCTAAAATCTTTTTAAATGAAAGTTATAATCCCATTTACCCGTTTTAATAAACTAATATGTGCGCGCGTATCTACTAAAATACAAAATACTATAAATACAATTCGCGTTATATTCTTTTATACAATAAAAGTTTTATTAATAATAAACTAAAAAATTGATTTTAAATTTGTTTTTACGAAAGAAGCTTATTTAAATTGACAGTTTTATTGCCAATTCATATTTTAATATAGTATAAAACGCCATTCCACAGTGATAAAAAGTTACGTAAAAAGATAAGAACATTGAATATGTTTAAAGACACATATCTTTATGAATAAAAAAAATGATAAATCAACATTTCTCAAATCTATCTAGCCTACAATAATATTTTAGGGTTAAAATATATTAATGCAGCTTGAAAAAATATTCTGTGTTTAATGTAGTATAAAACGATATTATAAAATGAGATTGCCGCTATGTTCATCGTTAAATACACATAGACTTTATGTGTCGTTACGATTGTTATGCGATCCTAAAAAAATATACAATCATAAAATACTTACCTTTGCCATGCAACTGCTGTCGATTCGTGTCGGCGCGCAAGTTCTCGGCTGTGTGAACCAGCTCGTCCAATTGCGGTTTCTTTTGTTCCAGCTCCCGTAAGACGTTCTGAAATATAAATCAAAATAGCATGAGCGTTATTACGAAGTTCTAGTTCGGTTAATAACCGCCGTGGTAAGATACAGCAACTGCGAAACCGTGGCACTTGCATCAGACAACTGCTCGCTGCATGCAACGGTGACGCAGCGCATAGCCCATAATCGATGGCAGCGTCGAAACTGCTGCAAATTACAATCTAATGCCTGAAAGTCCAGATCGCTCGGACACACGCACGTTCTTCACCCAAAAGTTTAATGTACGTGTTGGTGAAAGCACGCACGAGCTTTTAAGAGACATCAGACGTTTAAACTCCCTTCATTCAGCCCTTCGTACTTGCTGCAAATCGAGTCAATTTCCTACTTCGATACATTGATTATCGACATAAAGTGTAATCAATTTATCCTACATTGCACCATGCATGTACCAACGTACAGTGTTTCGATGTGATAAACGTAGCACAAAAATTTTAGAAACAATTTTTTGTACACAAAGAATGATTTTGCTGAAATATCTAAAAATTTAATTACAGATATAAAAATAATTTTGCTAGATCATTAAAATAATTATGTAGAAATCATAAATATAATGAGCAATACTGTAAAAAATTTTGATATTCTAACAACCAGTTTAAGCATTCCAATTATTTTGATAGTTCAACAAAATTTTCAGATCTGTATTTAAATTTTTAGATGCTTTAGCAAAACTATCCTTTCGCATGTTTGTAAAACTAGTAATTAATGAAAATTTAAAGCTTTAATACAAGAAAATTAGATTTGTAAATCCTTTAAAGAAAATTTTTTTTTACATTTTATATTCATATAAATTGCTAAAATATAAAAAAATTTTTATAAAAAAAAAGTATTCACTTCTTTATGTTGTATATAATACCGGAAATCGAAAACACAAACTCTTAAAGCGAGGTAATATCTTCATGTAATATATTCCACGAAACTTTCAGGTCGATCACCTGTTTTTGCCATGCTGATGTAGCTATCTTTCACCGCACGAACCTATCGATCGCTTGTAGGCTTTCGACGACCGAACTCTATTCTCTGAGCGGTTCGTTGTAGCAACCACTACACGACCTT
>Ga0157362_1000791_pt1 | contig 11817 bp, 11 predicted proteins | sample AttlaeALBM3_FD_111480 | JGI IMG/M metagenome (GOLD analysis project Ga0157362, IMG submission 111480) | Fungus gardens microbial communities from leaf cutter ant in Ribeirão Preto, State of São Paulo, Brazil - Atta laevigata ALBM3 | ecosystem: Host-associated > Fungi > Mycelium > Unclassified ... | reverse complement strand
TTTAAATTATTATTTAGAATAATTTTACAAATTATATACAAATTATGTGTTTAACAAATACTTTAGGAGATAAAGTGTTGTGTTTTCTCTAGTAAACAACGATCAGCGGTTAATTATAGCAACAGGAGAAAATATAACTGATGTAAAGGAACAATTCGATTGTTGCTCCTACATCAAACACTCTTTCTCATTAGTAGGAATCAAACGTCCATCCGTTAACTATCGTATCGAACGTTAACATTGAAATCTTGTGCACACGCACAGTGTCCCAAGAGCATTGCAGCATGTCCAGTTGTTCATTTCAATTATAATAGAAATTCATTCATGTCTAGTACGACAGCGTTATTCAAAATATTAATGTGTTTTATCTCCATCTTATTTAAATGTATAATTAAGTGCTAGTGATTATTAAAATCTTATTATTGCACGCGATGCAAAATGCACATTAATCTTCGCGCGTTATAGGCTGCTGTACCAGGCGACCCATTTCTGCCTCATTTTCCGATGATGTCAATGAAAGATACAAGACTTCTTTCTTAACTAGAAAACATCAGAATATCGTCGGAAAATGATACTATTGAAGTGGAACGCCACTTATCTTCTCATATAGTTTATTACATCTATTGATAGTTGTGCTTTGCAGAGTTATCCGTTCGTTTCTTTTTCCTTAGTCGCTGTTTGGGAAAATTTGATTTTTGCGAAACGACGTGCGAGTCGTAGACTGCATAGACATAGTTGTGGTAGTATTAAAAGTGGTGCAAAAAAGTGTGCCAAAGCAATATTGCGCATCCCTCGAGCAGTTGCATGCAGATTGTGAAAAATATTACGGACAAAAATCTAATATATGTAAAAACAATATATACTATATACTGTTAGAATTAAAATAATATTCTTGTGTCTATATATTCTATCGAATCCTTTTGATTCGCGAGATTTTTCCACGTAGCACACATAACGAGCAGCAGCATACTAACAAAGACACAAAGAATGAGAGTATTTAGTATAAACATAAATTTGTTTAAAAAAGGAAAAAAAAAAGACTTTCGCAGATATTCCTAGGAAGGACTTTCAACAACTTGTGCACACCTTAAAAACGGCAGTAAATTCGTCATACTTTATATATGTAAATATATATGTACGATCCGATTGCTTAAATGATAAATGAGCATATTAAAACAATCCTAATACTCGCATGCCATTCGCGCACATTGAGTTATTTTTTCAAAAAGATAAACAAGTGCAAAATACATCTTTCTCTTTTTTTAATATCGTTCGATCATCACGTGATTCACTTTGAGTTCTTTTAAATTATACTCTTAAGTCTTACTACAATTCTTTTGGCTCACAGGAGTTCTACTTCCTTTTAAGCTCGATCACTGAGCAATCATTGAATATGTCTCATTGAGAAACTATACGCGAGAAAGACAAAGAACGTCCTGCAGTAAACATTTCTAAAAAAAATCTATTACCTCCTCTCGCGAAGAAATCTGACGTGGAGTCTTACATTCTGGTTTTGAACACTTCATTGTTGCGTTGTAATATCAGAGATCGAACGAAAATCGAAAATCGAGAATCTTCATTTTCTTTTTTTTTCTCAATTCCTGTTTCGACAGTCTCGTTTGTTTCTACAAGTTTAAAATCATAACATTTAATATCATTATATTTTGATAGATACAACTCCCACAGGTTCTCAAAAATGAGCTTTAATCTATCTATTTTACACTTTTCTCTATATTACTGCACATATAAAAATCTACTTACGCTTTATCCTTGAAATTGTTTGTAAATTTTCCAAGAATAATAGCAATTTTTTACAAATATCCCACTGGAATCCTTAAAATCGCATTAAAGAGATATGGATTTTTGAGAAAACTCTTTTAGAATAGAAGCGGTTCTTTCATTCGATCTCTGATTGCAAGAGAAAAATCGAGGAAACTAGCGAAGCACTTGAAGCTAATGATGGACTGCTGAAGTGTTCCGAAATTTCCCCGAAACGTATTCTCTTTTCGCCATGATCGCTAATAGTTTTGTGTTTTTTAGTCTATCAATTTCGTCCATCATCGTTTTTCATTTTTTCTTTGTAGACAAACTCGAAGCCTTTCCGATTAAATTCGGTTACTTACGTTCGAGATGACGTAGAAAATTACGTCCAATTTATTCACTTCGGAGCGGAGCAAGTTTAAGCTAAACAAAAAACGCTAAAGCCGTCTAGGTTGCACAACGCTGTTGTTATTGAGGCGTGTAGTCGTCTGATTGTTGAAGTTCTCATCTTGTGGTACATGCTCGGTGCGCTCATCGAAAAATCCCGGATTAAGAATGATGTTGGGGACGAGCTCAATCACCTCCTGCTCCTCCAGCTGCGCTGCAATTTCGGAACGGAGATTAATTTTCATTAGTCTAGGCCATGAGTCTCATTAGCTTCTACCCTCTCCCTTCACCGGTTTTTTTTTGTCAGGTATTGTAAATCATTTACGCCTCGAAATTTCGTGTCGGTTATCGTATTTCCAAATTATTTCTGACTGATAATTTCTGATTGATAATTTCATTAATGCAACAATAGACTATCAGATTCCGATGCCAATCAAAACGCCGTTTGCCTGACAAATGAACCTGCTACCTTTGACCTACCTACCTCGATAATGTCAAAGATCTTATCGATATTACTTAACTAAGCCATAATGCTTTCTATGACTATCGTAATATTTACTATTCATTCATCATTACTAAATTATTTTCAGCAGGCTCATTAACATTATATATGTACAGCATAAGAAATATCTAATTGGAATAATAAGAGAAAATATTCGTATATCAAAAAGATTCAGTAACCAGACAAGTAAATCTGCGGCAAGAAAATTCTATTGAATAGGTCGATATTTCATTCCATGTGCCATATATTGTAAAAGATAAAAATATTGTTTTATTTGTGTGCTCATTGTTAGTGTGCAGCAATCTGAAAAGTGTCGTATTTATATAATTGATGGAATGAGATCTTCATTAAAGATCCATGATGTCGTATTTGTCAGTAAATGTTGAATCTAATGAGAAGTTTGCAAGGTGCTCAGAATATACAGAAACGAGATATTGTAAAAATATTAATTTTTCGAAAAACATGGCTGTCGCGTAATAGAGAGAAGCCAAAGATTAAAGTTACAGATAAGTCAGCTAGTCGGCTAAGATGCTAACAGGTCCTGTTGTTTGTTAAATGAATATGATGTATGTTCTTCAGCTATAACTTGCACGAAGGCTTCTATGGAGAGAGAGAACGATTTTCTCGAGCATCGTGCTTATTAGAGAGGCCATGAATGTTATGATCATCACCAGCGGAAAGTAGTAGTAGTAGCAGCAGTAAAGAGACAGAGTAGAAGCGGAAGCTCTTACGATACATTATCAGATAGGATGCTTACAGGGTGCCTTGCACTCGCGATACAGTAGGTAACAAGTACCTAAACCAAGAATCATAAGTGTGCCCATCACTATACCTACGGCTGCCACCCAGACGCGTGTATCGAAATTCTCTACGCCGGCTAAAAGATGTCGGGCGAGCTCTGAAAATTAGTTATGTCACACAATAAAGTTACGTTAGTTTTAGCTTAGATATTGTATTAGAAATATTTAATAGAAAGATATATCTTGTAATTTCTATAAAAGATGTTATATACATGAAGAATGTATCAAAAATATTGTCGTTACGAATTAAAAATTTTGGATTTGATATCACCTTTAACTCACATGCTTCAATATTCAAAAATAACTTTCAACAAGTAACTTTTAAATATAAGTTTAATAAATAATTACTTTAATTTAATTTAAATAACGACAACAGATTCAGCTACAGATTTATACACAGGCTCTCGAATCTTTTATTTCAATAATAATTTCTATATACAAAATTTTTTATCGCAAAATAATTATGTAATAATTGCAATAAAATACCCAATTCTTCTACACTGTAATGAGTGTGACCCTCGACCTCCACGACTTCTCCTTTTCCTAGCTGATTGGTTGCCCACACTCGGAACGAGTATGTAGTGTTTGGCACCAAATGATACACATCTATCTGTCTCTTTAAAGTAACAAAATAAAACATTAGTCTTAATTTAACTAATCTTTTTTTTTATAAGGAATGGAATAACTTAATAATGTTATAAAAAAATATTTGTTTTTTTATAGTCTAATAATTGAAATCGAAGCAGATACAATGTTATAAAACAATGTTACGCTATTGCGATGATTGCAGTATTATATAACATTATCAAGTTATCTCGTCACGTTTTTTTTTTCAACATCCTTATTTTCCATTACAATTTCCAGATCAAGGTATTTACAGAATTTGGAGGAATGTGTGTTGGAATAATGGGCTTCCATTCTTCCGGATCTTCACCCGCGGCTGGTTTCAAACGATATTCGGCAGTGAAGTCTATAATAGGATATCCGCCGGTACCAGCCACTTCCCAGAGAATGTTGGCCAATATCGTAGATGGCTTGACCCATACATTGTGCAGGGCTGGGGGAGGTGCTAAAGACATAAAAGAAATATACAATAAATAAAATCTAAGACTGTATTTTAATAGACAGAGTAATGCTTATGCTAAAACTTGATTGAATAAGATTCCTAAAATTATTACCAAATCTAAAACATGAATTAAAATTTTTCAATTAATCTAAAATTCATTAACTAATTGGTTTTTTCGAAACATTTAACTATATTTAAAAAATGTTACTGTGATCAAATGTTATCTGTGATCACAAAAAATTGTCTCATATAACATCAAGGCCAAGCTATAACATACTTTTGACTTCCACATTGATCTTAGCTTTCACAGTATCGTCCAAAGTGCATGAATAATTGCCGGCGTCATCCACGCTGACATTTAACAGTTCCAGCACACCATTTGGTTCAATTTTCAGCCGTTCTACCTGTCCATCCTCCCGTCCCTCTCTTATCCACATCACATTGGATTCCTCAGAATGTGAAAGATCACTCTCCTCGGCACAGGCCAGTTTCAGATCTTTACCCACGTCCACAGCAATGTACCGCATTGGTATCACAGCCAATGCTTCCTGCCATCCTGCAAGTTCACAAATCATTCATCAACATTTGTCTTGTATATGATTATTCATGATAAATCATTAATAATAACTGTTTCATTAGACTATTAGGTGACTTAGGCAAGCAAATTGATAAATAAATTCATTACACCTAATAGAAAAAACTGCTCTGTCAAAAACAAACAAGTGTAGTCCAATAAGTAGTAACCACAGCTGAATACATAAAATTGTATAAGAATTATTTAATTTACAGATTTCGAAATTTAATCGCATCCTATTTCCTTTTTTCTTCATTCTCCTTACATAAAATATAACTGTATATTTATTTCAAGATGTAATTAACATGAACGGATCTTTAATTGTTGCGATGCAATAATTCAACCAGGAAGCATCTCATTCTAAAAAAGATCTATAAAAAAAAATTAGCAAAAAGAAAGAAAACATGATGACGACAAAGAATTGCGTCGTGATCTCGGCAGGTGGTTTCGCAAACACACCACATACACACTCTATCATTACTCACGCTTGCGAATAACGTAGATAGACGACGATAGCAATGGAAGTAGTGCAAAAGCGACGGAAAGCAGCGAGATAGTCTGTTTACATAACTACGACCCTGAATCGTAACGATCATCCGCGCGCGTATTGTAGCCGGTTGCGGATTGCATGATCATTGAATATGGATCACGGCATTGTTCCTCGAACGGAAGCGCATCTCTTTCCCTCTTCCTTCCTTCCTTCCTCACGCACACACGTACATACTCGTTCTCTTTCTCTCTTTTGTTAATTATCATTCAGCGAAGATTCTTACCTGCCAGAAAGAGTATCAGCAACGGTAGCAATTTACGTTCGTCCATTCTGCCATAATAATACACCTAAATGCCTGGCGAGACCTTATTTTGTCACGGGACTCTCCTCGATCGCATCTCTCTCTCGTCTCATATCGAATGGTCTCGCGGTTTTTTTACTCCGGATTTTTTACTCCGGATTTTTTTACTCCGGGTGTACGCTGAGAGGATAAAGGAGAGAATAAAGGAGAGGAAAAGGAGGAGGAGAAGGAGGAAGCGCGTCACTCGGTGCCGATCGTTGCCGCTGTCAAACTCATCTCGCCGCGTACGTCGTTTACTTTACACGCCAACCGTATGTCACCAGCAATCGCTACGCGAACACCGCCCGTCCGGCGCGCCTCCCTATTTTATTGAGTCGCGATCCCAACGCCCCCTCTAACTCACTTTCGCGCGCCCTGTCTTATCGATCACCGATGTATCTTCCATCTAAAGTCGTGATTAGACTATTCATAGTCAGATCTTATATTCAAGATCGTCCTAAGTACGATCTTAAGAAGTCACGAACCAATCAGAAGGTTGCATTAGCGTCTTAAGACATTATTTAAGACAGTCTTTAAATAAGATTCGACTATGAATACCGTCCTATGTATTGCAAATTGAGATTAAGATTGATGTTCGATCAATGATGATGAGAACAGAGCAAGTTGAGATTGAAATTGCAGATTGAAATATAGGGCTCCTTCTATTTTTTCAATCTTCAATCTCAACCAATAAGCTTCCAGTATTTCCCATGACTAATCCACGTGACTAATTTTACCAAGTGTTATTGTTATGTACAAATACGTTAAAAGAGTTATAAAAAAAATTGACAATTCAATTAATTAATGAAAATATGTAAAAAATGCCTCCGAAAATAGAAATATGGATTAAAAAGAAAGAATATGCTTTGATACACGAAGTGGAAAAGCGTTCAATATTATGGGCATTGTTTGACTTAATCTTAACTGTTGTTGGATACAATTTATAAGGTGATTGAGCAATCTTCAATCTTAATCTCAATCTCAATCTCTAATGCAGTCTGATCATAGCTTAAAGCCCATGTTACACTACGATTGCAGACGCGGATTGGATATGGCTCGCGAATTACGGATTGTCGATTGGCCAATCACATAGAAGTAACCAAAGATTCGGATTGTGAATCGTAAATAGGTAAGCCTCTATTTTTACGATTCGTAATACACAATTCGTGTCAAGTTTAGATTTATTGTGTATTTTTCAAATAAATTATTTTCTTAATTTTGTTTTATTCACATTCTGTAAACTGCAACAAATCACAACAAACTTCTTTTAAATCGATCACCTTTTCAATCAAACAATCACTTTTTAAATCGATTAGGATCTTCCAATGACAGTTCTAAAAAAAGATTATGTGCATCCTTTTATCTTTTCTTCTTACAATCCATTTATGAACTCATATTTTTCGCTTAGGTCTACTTAATTTACATCCATACATAATTAAAAGCAACGAAGATGCACATAACTTTTTTTTTATATATTGTATTATTTATAATAATAATTGTAATTTATGTCATAGTCACCAATAGCATGCACATTGAAAACTGAATTCATAACAATTCATAGAGTGAACAGAAAATCCGGATTCAATAATCCGCAATTTCAATTCGATCCGCGTCCGCAATGTGTGATATGGACTTAAAGCTGCGTTCGATAATACAAATCTGAGGCGTCAAAGTGCTCTTTTTTTTCAGTGCACGTGACGTATGCTATAATATAAAAACTTAAACACAATAGGCACAGACAATAGGGAATAACGAGCCGTTCAATCAGAACTCTAGGATATAATATCGAACTTATACTCCAGAACTCTGATTGAACAGCTCGTTATTCTTTGTTGCCTGTGCTATTGTGTTTAAGCCTTTAGCATTCCGACGCTTCAGATTTGCATTACCGAACGCAGCTTATAGAGTTCTACATTAGTTGCAAGCTGATCACAAGTTTGTTGCGACAGTCAATATGAAGCGTTGACTTCAAAATGTAAGCTTCAGATTGGCTGTCGTAACAAACTTGCGATCGACTTGCAACTAATGTAGAACCGGCTTAAAAGAAAACCCTTTATAATCGAGATCGAAGCGCCCTCGTTTCAAGTTCAAGTCAATTAATGAATTTCAAAACAACAGCGATAAAAATCGGCATGGTACGAATATATCAAGTGACCAAAGTTTTACGAAAATTTCGAGATTGTATTTCAGAAAAGTACGGGAGTAACCAACAATCTCGCGGATATTGTTTCTCTCTCAAAATCGACTGTTGAACATAATTCACGCGTGTGATCGCATGATCTACATAGGAATTGGTTGAAGATGAAAAGAAAAAGGAGTTTAAATCGACAAGACTCTAGATATTTTTATAATAGTCCATTGAATGTTTTTAGGAAAAGGTAATTTCTGACCGAATTAAATTTTTATATCAAAAGATTGTTGTTTATATCAAAAGACTTATGATTTTTATCAATTGGTATGGTGAATTTCATTAGTTTGATAGATGAGAAGATGGTACACAAGAATAGGAGGTTATCTGGTGGAAAGTTGAAAAAACAAAATGCAGTGAACTCCTTTAAAAGAATACCTTCACGAAATAGTATAATTGTCATCAATGACAGCGACAGTGAAAGAGATGATAGAAACGAAGACGCCTCACTCAGCGTCATTGAATGTAGTTCAATATCTTTTCAACAAAATAAAAAACTGAAAACTTCTACCAAGAAAAACACAAATAAATCATCTGTAATATCATTAGATAATGATTCATCTGTACTTTGTTTGACAGATATGCAGGAATGTTTAAATGAAGAAAGTATAGGTGAGTTGACTCTATTTTCTAATAAAATTCAAAACAATTTGAGTATTTTCTCCAGTAAAAAACACAAAAGGTGCATTTCATTTATAATTATTGACACAAACATCATTCTATCTTTGGTGGAAGTAACAAGGACAAAATGACACTTTACCATCAATAAGAGAAAAGCATCTTCTGTGTATCACATTGGCCTAGTTTACATTATATATGTTTAGATGGCTCCCTACATAATAGATCAGGCTTGTTCAATTTGAGTTCTGGAATCAAAACGCAAACCATCGACGTAAAAAAATTCAACGTAAGATTTCAGAGACTATAAAGTATTAATATGTATTGATACTTATCAATACTTTATAGTTCTAATCTTACTAACATTGATTTTTTTTTATATCAATAACGTTTTAGCTCCAGAGTTCAAATCGGACAGGCCTGTAATAATTATTCTTGTTTAACCTACAAATTAAACAAAGACATATAGATAGAGGCCTAAATGTATGTAATGTAAACTAAGTCACTGAAATATGATTGAATCATTTTTTTTTCGTATATTTTTAACATTGACAAACAACAAGGATATAATGAAATCATTATTACAATACATCATGTACTTGTCTACTTGACATAAATGATTCATATTAAAATACTGTTTTAAAGTAATATCTATTAAAATACTATTTTAAAGTAATATCTGTATATTATGACATTTAGCACCATCACAAACAGAGGATGATGTGGTTGAATTATGGTCATGTCTAAATTCATTAAATATGAGTAAAGACAAGAAAAAGCATAAAAGAGAGAAAAATGCAGATAAAAATAAAGAAGATGTGAGACATTATTTTGATGAGACAAATGAGATGTTTGTGATAGATACAACACCAAATTTGAAGTATCTCAAATTTTTAAGAGATACAAATACAGATACATCCGAATATGTATGGAAAAGAAAAAGAAAACAAGATGTATCTTCCAATAAAACTATAGCCAAATCGTTCGTTAAACCCATTAAGCGAAGCACATTGAAATGTTCAGATAACAGTCAAAGAAAAAGGCACTGTGGAAACTGGAATCCAAGTCCCACAAAATTAAATATACGTTATAGTAACAAGTTGCGAAGAGAAGCAGAGGAAACTCAGAAAAATACAGATGAGAATATCGGAACAAATTCAAAATATAAATTAAGAGAGATAATTGTTGACGGTTGCAATGTGGCGATGAAGTATGATACTTTTTTTCTAATCATATATATTATTGATATGTTATTGATGAATTTTGATAAAATGCAAAGATTAGCTAATTGTATACAGGATATTCTCGGATTAAATTGCCAAACTTAAAATATGATGACGTCCATCGGCTGAAAGTGTCTTCCATATGACTGTGGATGAAATTCCTAACATAGAACTAGATCTTCGAGTACTTATTGATAGATTTTGATCGAAATGTAATATGATGGCTGTTCTTCTTTCATTTTGCAGTGATGCAAAAACTCCATCAGCAGGAGAATTCCCAGGGAATGGGAATATATTAAATGACCCAGTTTCCTTCAGTCATTGAAATGTTAAAGAGAATACTGATTTATTCGGCAATCTTCTGTTCAGAAATCACGCGACGTATTCATGGCGAGCAGCGTTAGCATTTCCATCACAAAATCCATATAAATATACCATGTCGGCATATTCACTATCGTATATTAGAATACGTACGAGGCATGATTATAGATTTATTCTACAAAAAGCATTCAACGAATTAATAGATACGAACTATGAGCTTTGCGAACAAAAGCCTATCAATGACCTTCGAACTTCAAAACAAAAACAGAGATATTTCAATTATTCATTCCTATAGTTGTGTATATAATTTCATAAGTAAATATGTCTTGAACGAAGCGTTTGCGAGCATACATCCAGAGGAACATTTTTGTTTGTTTTGATTCTGAATTATTTTAAGTTTGGTGGTTTAACCTGGGAACACCCTGTATATTTATAAAATTTATAAAGATTGCAATTTTAGTGTATATCATTTTGAATTTCTATTTGAAGATATGATAATTTTTATATTTTAGCCATACACAAGGTAAAGAATTCTCAGAAAAAGGTATCCAAATAGTGGTAAATTATTTTAAAGAGAGAGGTCATATTGTAAAAGTTTTCTTACCACAACACGTTCGTAGAAAGGAACATACATTTCTTGAGCAATTGTACAAAGAAGGAACAGTCATTTTTACACCTAGCCGCAAAATTGGTGGTAGACAAATTACATCTTACGACGATCGGTACCACATTTTTATTATATAAATAGAAAAAATAGAACATATATTTTATTACATTCTTTAATACATAGTAGGAATTATTTCTTATATAGTAAAATGTTCATATTTTTCATATACATATATAATATTAGATGCAGTATATAATATTATATTCTTATTGTATATGTATAAACGTGTCTTTACAGAAGTATAAGTAATCATTAGATTATAAATAGATTATAAATAATCATAAGAAGTATAAGTAAACATTAATTTCTCCGTATTAAATATTAGCAAAATGTCCGCAAATGCAGCAGATTTGATCAGAAAGAAAAGAAAAATTAGCAGACTGACATCAATTACGAACGCATTCTGATCCTGCTCTAAACAAAATTGTAGGATCAATTGTATATCTTGAAATGAAATGAAAATAACTAAATTGAGTGAATTTACTAAAATATTTACAATTTCATTAGTCAATATCTAGTAAATTGTTCATTTTTGTTTTCATCTCATTTTAAGATATACATTTTAAGATATCCTTAAGATATCATTAAGATATAATCTCATTTTAAGATATCGTTCACATAATCAGATAGTAGATTGATGGTAAAATAAAGCAATATCTAAGTACATCTGATGGCAGGTAGTAGAAATTGAGCAAAAGTTGTAAATCCTGCTCGGTCTCTATTGTTAATCTGCTAGCATAGCATGTCAGCAGACTCATATTTCTCAAGGGAGCGATATATATATATATATATATATATATATATATATATATATATATATATATATATATATATCTCTCTTTTTTATATTTATAAAAAATATATATATATATATTTTTAA
>Ga0157362_1000790_pt1 | contig 11818 bp, 5 predicted proteins | sample AttlaeALBM3_FD_111480 | JGI IMG/M metagenome (GOLD analysis project Ga0157362, IMG submission 111480) | Fungus gardens microbial communities from leaf cutter ant in Ribeirão Preto, State of São Paulo, Brazil - Atta laevigata ALBM3 | ecosystem: Host-associated > Fungi > Mycelium > Unclassified ... | reverse complement strand
CCACTTTGGAAGTAAGTTTTCAATATTTCCCAATTTTGTTCAAGCGTATAGCGACCCATTTCGTAAATGTCAAACAAAAAACTAAATTTCTGATACGTCATAAATGTTATTACGCCTTTCAAAATAACGGGTAGTTGAAATTCCTAGATGGCCCACTTTGTATAATATATGATTTAATAAATATTTCAGCAAATAAATATGCTTGTATCTTTTTTCTCTCCTACCAGGAGGATTAAATTAAAAATTCTGTGACAAAATGTCATAAAGCACGAGACAGTGTGTATGAATGCCGCGACATGCAGAAGTGGCTCACATTGTCTCGTCTAGCGAAACAAACGGTTCGTTAGCAATAATTACAAGGCGAACCCGTTAGCGACGCGTAGGAAGGAGTGTTTATTTTTTTCAGGAGCGTATTCGCGTAAATCGTGTATGTCCGCATCACGTTGAAATTCCGAATGGTCGTCGTTGCTGTTTCGCGATGTGCGTAATTTTGTCTCGCCAATCGCAGTCCTTCGCAATTTTATTTTACAGTCGTATTTAATTACTCGCAGTCGTGATCGCTGAACTCCTAACCGTGTTATTCCGCTTGTTGTTTCAGCAAACTACATTGACTGTATATAAAGCAGCCTCAATTAATTGCATTTTCTTGGAAAAGGTGATTATAAAAGCCATAGAAAAATTAACAAAATATTAAAATTGATATAGAAATAAATATTATTTTTTAATAAAACTTTTTAAATTTATTTTTTAATTTATTTTTCGTTAAATATAGAACGTTAAGATAATTTATGGGCGTTTTATTGATTTATGGTTAAAGTTGTATCTTCTTAAAACTTCTTCTTCTTTAAGAATCCAATTTCCTCCCTTATGTTCTATTCCAATATGTTTGTTCCAGAAAAATTTTTTTATCAAAGTGCATCAACGATAAGCACTGCGACAAGCGACAAGTTTTGGCCTGCGAAAATAAATAATTCAAAGGGAGGGTGGGGAGGTTAGCACGGCGCGAACTGGCCAAGAGTACACGGAACACGCATCCCCTTCCTCGAGGCCATCGATCTTCTCATGTAAATCAAGCATTCGTCTTCGTGCGAGTCATTTATTATTATCTCACTCTTTACATCGCTCTCTTCGCCCTCCTCCTCTCTCTACTCTTCCTGTCTTTTTTTCACTCCAGTCTTTGCATCCCCCTCGCGATGTGTCGGACAATGCGGCACCGCGCCCATAAGCTTTTTGTGTGCATTTTGGACGCGCGCGCAGGCATGACTTTGCGGCCTTTCTTCGTGAGACACCTTGCACGAAGATCCGTTCCCTCGGTAGCATCCCGTTTCAGCCGCCGCGGTCTTTTACGTGCCTTTACCACCCGTCGCGTGGTCCGGTCGAGATTTTAAATCCTCTACAATACAAATAAACAGATGAAAATTTCGCGTAATCTTTCTCTCGTTCACATATTTTAATTTCGTAATTCGGTAATTCACACCTTGAAGGAGACTACAGCACGGGAGCTTGCAGCGACATCCCTTACAGAAATCTAATATTGCGGCCAATAATAGTAAAAAAATTACATTAAAAGACAATAATTAATTAATTTATTTTAACTATTAAAAGTATGTTTAGTTCTATTGTTTAAACAATAAGATTAATTAATTAATTTTTTAGAAAATAAATAATTAATTAAAATTACTATAGTTTTTTAATAATAAATTTTTGATTGGTATATAAATTAGTCAATATTAAATTTAAAGATTACGTTTACAATATTACTGCAACATTGCTGGAACATTGTAATGTTGTTTTAACATTGTTGGAACAATCTGTGCTGTATGGGAACATGATGAGCCTTTCGACATGACAAGCCTCTTTCACGTACAGCTTTAGACACATTTCTCGGTGATATACGTGTACGTTGGAAATTTCTCAAACAGGATACAAAACTTTACCATGTTGGTTGTTGGACGACAAAGGCTATTGTCAATCTCCAAGCATTGCCGCACAATGGCAGCTGAGAGAAATAGTCGTTCGATGTCAATGACTGGTAACGAAAGAAGTTACATCAAACAACGTCGTTATATGCGCATCAACATGAAAATACATTGACATGAAAAATCATAAGGAGCGTCTCGTTCTGCCGACAAAACATTGTATCATATCATATCTTGCTTTCAATTTATAACTTCATCATCTTTATTTTAGTCTTGTGTTATCTCTAGTGTTTCTCCCATTAATCTACATGGTCAGAGATTTCTCTTGCTCGCCACGCGCGACATCGTTGTTTCCTCTTCTTTTTTTTATCGCTTCTAGTTCATGTGTTATATTGATAAGGCAAAAACATCGAGGAAGAAAGCGGAGTGAGAGTTGGCGAACGAGAGGAGTGTGAGATGAAGAAATGAAGGGATAGCAGGGGAGCAAGTAGGAGAGTAACGGACGTGTGAAAACAGAAGAAGCATTCATTTGTGACACGTGTTTTCTTGGTGGCTTCTTCACTCTCGTCTCTCTCGGATGGGCGTTTCTCAAGACGGCGTGAAGCTGCTTAATTAAACGCGAAATTTCTCCGCAAACGAACCGGGAAGTCGCCATATAATAAAATTTCCATCGTAGAAAAGCCGGGCGAAGATGCGCTTTCGGCCGGCGAAAGCTACCCAAATATTTTTTTAAAGTACCCAAATATTTTTTTGACAAAAGAATACCGCTTAAAAAAGAATTTCATACACAGTAAAAAATATTTTGTATTTCTGTTAAAACTGGTACACTTAAGTATTTGTTAAAATTTTGTGTTGAAATTCTTAACGTCTAAACGTTAATTTAACACGACATAATTGTTATATGAATACTTTATATTAGATTGATAATCAACATTTCTTGTCAAAATAACACAATTTTTAAATAAATGAACGAATAACATAAAAATAATATTATATTTTATAACATATGTAAATTCTAAAATAAATAAATAAAATTTGTGTTACTTTTTATTGTTAATTAAAAAAAAACAATTTGTTTAGAAATCAGTATTATATTTTTTGTGTTAATTTTTTACATGATATTTGTGTTACTTTCTAATGTTAATCATGTGTGAAATTAACAGAAAAGTGAGTTTGAGACATGTGAAATATGTTAAATTTAACACAAATTTTCTAACTGTATGAAAGAATAGCAAGCTGTAAAAAATATAAACAAAAAATTAATAAAATTATGATAAGTGAATCAATAAAAAACCTTAATTTTGTTTTCAAAAATTAAAATGATGTATATTAAAATTATTTATCAATTTATCCACGCAATTAATAATACATAACATCAACTATAAGAGATTCTGTAATGAACAACTGTTATAAAATTGCAATTAATTAAATACTATTTTCGAGATTCTATACCATAATAAATACTTTTGACAAATGGCTTGATGATGAATCGCGGCAATCCTCGAATTACTTCCTCGCTGGGTACCAGTCGAACGTGTCGAGGATTTGAAACGACATGATGACGCGACGAAACATGAACAGGGAGAGGATATGATTGAAAGAGGAACAACAGGGAAAGGACATCCTGTGTTAGCGAATCCATTGTGCAAATTGTAGGTAGAAGGAAAAAACGCGTGTATTTTTTCGCAAGCCTTAGCAGTTTGTTAACCTTCAAGTAGATAAGCGAGTGCTCGGATTAATTTCCAAATAAATTTTATTTTTATAGTTTTATATTTTTTATAATATTTGTAAAAATAAATTTACATTATTTGTATTCTTATAAGACAGAGCAATGTAAAAATAATGAACTTTAACGCTACTGGATAATTCTTTTTATTTTTATTTTTCAAAACAAGAATTTTAAGATAACTCTGTAGTAGTGTAGAATACTGTATAATCATCTACCTTACTTAAAGAATCCGATCCAAAATGACTTGACAGTAAGATTAAATTAGGTGATTTGGCAAATCGGTTATAGGATTTTAAGGATTGGCAAGAAAACCAAAAAAAGGTGCCAAGGTCTTCAACGATCTTCCGACATCTGACATCATTTATCTTGATGATTGATGATCATGATCACAAAGAAACTTTCAAAATCCCCTAAATGGTACGACAAAAGATGATGTATTGGGACAAATAATTCCGTTTATCCTAAGAATTATCATGATCCACTATCACAAATTCTGGAATGAGCATATTTGCGAAATGTTCGACCTGAGAATCGTTCGATTACAGTTAAGTTTAACTTTGCATTCATTTTTTATGATCATTTTTTATTATCAAAAACAAAATTTAAATAAAAAATTAAAATTATTTTATTTTCAATTTGCACTTTTTTTAATATTATAAATTGAGATGTTTATTTTTTTAATGCAAATTATTGTATTATTGTAAATAAAGAAATATAATTTCTGCCTGCTACAACGTCTATTTTTTAAAAAAGAGAAATTAATATTAATAAATTGATATTCAAAATTAATAGAAATTTTAATAATCAACAAGGTCTTTCGTTTTTTCTTTCACAAGTATTATTTGATAAAAATTACCGTTATATATTCCTGCAGACTTTCTGCTTAGCACAGAAAGGAGACTTTTCGAATCTTACACTTCAGCAATTCACTTGAAGTGACTACTTATGACCAAATTCGAACCGGTAAGGCTTTTCTTTCGCCGACCGATCGATCGTGCGACCAAGTCGATTCGCCTTTTTCTTCGCGAGCACAAAACGAGTGCATTATGCTTGGCGAAACAATGTCATAAGGCTCCTGTGGCGCTCTCACGTGCGGCAGGACAGCTGGCTAAGAGCTTGAGAGGCCTTCTGCGACAAGTGCTATGATCGGCAGTCGATTGTTCTCGGGGCGATCAATACAGCCGCGTATTGGAGACGCTGAGTTCGGTTCAATGATTCGAAAATGTCACTGGGTTGCAGTAACTTTCGTGCCGCGATTGCATTGTGGAAGTTAATATACGGTTTCTCGAAGCCAATATTTTTTAATAATAATTTTAATAGAAAAGCGTATTATAAATATTATAAGTATTATAAGTAGGACTCGTTCTCGAAGGAAACTTTGAGCTATTAAATATATCATAGAGAATGTCATATATGCGGGTTAAATTTAATATCCCTTTTGGAGAACTTATTGAATAACCTTTTGACAATTTCATGTAAATGCTCTTCGCGCTTGAAAAGCTGGATATTATGCTATACGCAATTAGTCTTTTCCAACCTTTATTCTATTTTTAGCGCAAAAAGCTTATTCATGTGATAATTACGGCTTGATTTGCAATGACAAATTAGTTCGGAAGTCGATACGAATTTGTACGTTCAAACGCGTTACGTGCAAATTTGAGCGGGGTCGCTTATGCAACACAGTTAGTCCGGGACACAGTTACTCCATTAATTAAGGAAGTAACACTTTATTGTTCCTTTGCTCGCATCATTTATACCTGAAGTATATGTAAATGAAAACACGCGGAGGCTGTTTGTTTTCATTCTCCTGATTCAATATTGCCTTGATTTTATTTACGAGTAAAAATGTTTGGTCATTGAAAAAAACTTTGTGAGGTGTGATAAAAGAAGGAATTCTGTTCAATATGTTATATGTTAAATACATCTTTAACGTTAATAAATAATTACAAATCTGGATAGATTTTCTGTATCACTGTTTAAAAATCCATAATTTATTTAAAATATATAATTGAATGATTTAAAATATATGACTCGATATATAATATATATTTTTAAGATTTTTCAACCCTTCGTTATTTCCACGAAAAGAATATACCAAATCTATATCTAGTAATAAATTGTTAGATACTTTCCTGAAGTATTAAAAAATTTATCTAGATATAGATCTAAAAATAATGTTGAATCAAAAATTATGTAGAATGCTGGAACTGGTTACTAGAATGTCAAAGCTCTTTGCGGCATTGCTCATCATGCTTGGGTTTTCTACATAATTATTTTGATGGTCTAGCAAAATTATTTTCAGATCTATATTTATCTTTTCTAGATACAACGAAAATTGTCCCTTCTGTGTTATATTGTAACTCTTTGAAGGAATCAACATTAGGAATCTTATTTTAATTTTATTTCCCTTTCATCTGTAATTGAAAAAATTATAGCTTGGAACGTCATACAGATTATCCTATTACACAATAATCAAGGAATCATTTCGAGATTACAATGGGAGTTGCAGGGATGCATTCTCGATGAGAATGCGTCCCACACAATCGTCCTTAATGATTGATGTAAATACTCTCCTGTATGTCTTTTAGCATAATTATGCTGATACTTTGTCAATAATTTGTCAGGTATATCGTCGCTGGGAAGAGAACGGAGAGCGTGGCGATGCATACGTTACGCCAATGAAGAAGCCCCGTTTGCTGAGCCTTTCGACACGGTCATTTTCCGACCGGTAAATTTCCATACAAACTGCTTGAGGTCATTTTTGCTCAGCGCTCGCGAGGGATACAAAATAAATTGACTTTCACAACTCGTAGCCCTTTCATAAATTAGGTGTGTCGCCTGCGATTACGGTTCTTTCAATGTTCCGTCATAAAAAGGGAGCGTTTGTATCTTTCTGTCTAACTCTAAGCATCAGAGATGCCAGAGAATATCATCTCAATATTACAGAGAGTTTTACGATACATCCTGATCTAACATACTTCCTTTACGTGCGTCTACAAGGGAACGGCACTCGCTTTCCCATAGCTAAGAAAGATCGGGAGGTGTTTGTTCGGATAAATCAATTTTCCGCGATATGAAAAGCTGGTAACTGGCAACTGGTCGCGGTTGCGCCGCCTCATCTCGAACCGAGACCCTCTCTCGAGCCTACCCTCGGGGCATCTCATCCGAGGACTCTGGAGCCCTCGAAAAAAGACGGATCCTCCTCGTAGTGTCGAGGTGTCGCGCGTGAGAAAGGGGTGCGAAAGCTCGTCTTGTCTCTGTAGCTGCCGCTGCACGCTATGGTGCCTCCGAGGCCCTTTTGTCAGTGATTATGGTTTTCTGTCGCCTGTACGCTCCTTCTCTGCAAGTATAGGAAGGAAGGAAAGAAGGCGCGCACACACGGGAGGCATGGCGGAATGCGACGCAGACGCAAGCCTATAGAAACCTGATTCCGTTTTTCCATCCCCTCCTTCACTCCGGATTCTTCGTACGCAAGAGAGTCCGTTCTCTCCCTCTCTTGGTACTCGTTCGTTCTCTCATCCCCCGATTCCGATGTCGCAGTTTTTCTGTCTCTCCTCTCCCGGCCGCGTGACAACGACCCGGAGCTAAGTAAACATCATCGTTGGACTCTAATGGAAATCGAATTGAGCCCACGACACAACACAACGCAAGCTTCCGCAGCGCGCGCGAATGTGCGCTAAACGGCGCCATCGTGGAAGACCGGTTCCACGTTTAGTCTGTGAACCCTTTCCTTTTCTTTTAGAAATTACTCGACCAAAATGTTCTCCACTTCTCTCTTTCTCTCTCTCTCTCTCTCTCTCTCTCTCTCTCTCTCTCTCTTTCTCTTTCTTTCTTTTGGCCAGCCTCTTGGCTCCATGATGCGACATTAAAAAGCTCGCGGACCAGAAAGGGGTGCGTGCTTGTTTGCTTTCACGTGAAAGCCAAACCTTTGCTTTGTGTCGAATTTCTTTCATCAACGACAGCAAACGAGGATAAATTGTTGGCGCCATTGTAAACGATTTCGGTTTACCACAGAGGTCTTGTAATCGTGCTAAATAACTCCTCGTCGAGATCCAATCGATCGTAACAGAACGAGGAAGGGAAGCCGCGAAAAGAATTCGCGTTTGCCCATTTGATTGCATTCTCAAGAGAAAGGCAAGAGAGAGAAGAGGAAAAAACAAATTTTTCCTCTTGCACGAAGGATTTCTTGTCGTTCAAAGAAAAGGCTCTTAACCCGATTGCTTGACAACTCAATCCCGGCACAACCCTACAATGCGAGAGTAGATCGAGATAACATTGTCGCACGATTTTTCGTGACGACCATTGTGACGCACAGCTGGCCGAAGGGTTGCACCGCCATTACGGCGATTTTGTCCCTTGATTCCAGATGGGTTGACCCTCCAAGAAGATACACAGACGGCTTCGTAACTCTTTCCTTTGGAAATTAATTGTTGCACCGGTCCCGCCGCGCCGCGGCTAGGGTAAGGCCCACTGGGACCCCCGAAGTGTTTCTTATCGCGCTGCGAGTTCACGAAACGATCTGGAAAGACGAGAGGACGAGTTTTCACGCAAATGCCATCGATCTATATTGCTGCAGAACGATTTTTCCTCGTGCGATTCTTCGCCTCGTCTTTCGCGACTTTTTCTTTCTTTTATCCTTCGCTAGAGGGTACGATGTAGGGTGTAATACGATATGGGGATTATGTCGCGCCTCGACGGCACCTAATTGAACCCTGGAGGTACCGGATGTTGTATATGTTGTGACCGTTAGTCGACCAATTCCTGAACGACTTCATTCATCTACTTTTTACAATGAGCTACCTTGATGCAACGGAACACAATACACATCCTGAAATAATTTTGTACTACTTGATCTGCTACATTTACTTTATAGAAATAATTAAATTCAATCATGTTTAGTATTCAAGTTACATTTTATTTTATTTTAATATAATTATAGACGTGCATATTTCTCTGCAATACTATGTTATAATAACATAGTACAAGTTTTGATCAACTTTTTATTATTGAATAAGTAATGGGTGTGTCTTATAGAACTTTTCACACTGAAAAAGGATATCTTTTCAAACATTCCACCAGCCTTCAATTTTTAGAAACTCTACTTTGAATGTGTAATTGTAACATATAGCTATAAAAATTTTTAATATTTTTTTTTACAATGTATTACTATGTGTGTATTTTTGCAATTATATTATGTATTTTACAATGTAAAAATAAATATGATGTAAAGTTTTTATTGTTTTAAGTGATATTAAAATAATAAAATTTATTAACAATATTTAATGTCAAAAAATTACAATAATTAGAAGTTTCAGTTTCTCAATACTTAAAGTAAAAATACTTAAAAAATGATGATTCATATGTATTTTACTTTATATCATGAAATAAAAGAAAAATGTTGCAAATTATTTAAATTTGTAGAATTTTTAAAATAATAAGATTCTGTTGTTAAAACTTTTTTAATCTTATATTTTTTTCAGTAATTAAAAATACATAAAAATATTCAGGTGTTGGGAAACTGAAATCTTGTAACACAGTGTAATTTTTACTTTAAACATGTGCATTCATTACAACATATCATATCTTAACATTACATCGTAGGAATAACGATCAATTGCCTTACAAAATGGTTTATATCGAAAGGTGTAAAAATATCGCAGGCTCCGTCAGCAAAGAGGAAAGTAAACGGTTCACCGTGGGCGTGCAAGATTTCCCTTTCGAGCGCTACGATTGAATTTTATTCAAAGGTCGCGTCGTACATTCCGTTGCGATGGCAAAAGGGTTGACACGGCCTTGTCGAATCGTCTCCGAGCACCTTTTCTCGCACGGGGGTCGAACTCTGCTAACAGCTGGCGTCACTAACATCGCGTGACTATCACCATCGTAGGGGTGTCGCGTACGTTATTTGGATTACGAAACGGGGGTTGGTGACCTCGGCTCGGCATATACGAGAAGAAAATATTTTCCAGTAAAGCTATCGCTTCGGCAGATAAATACCAGTATGCAGCCTGCAGGCTGTGAAAGCCAGCACGCGCGACACGAGCATAAGTGCCGACACACACGTGCACTGTGCAAGACATTTTTCCAGGACGCGCAACCCGGGAAGACCAGTTTCTGCGGCTGATTCTGGTTCTCTCGAGAGGAAGGGCCAAGGTGAACGCAACTTCCGACGGCGGCGACCATTTATTTTGACAGTGAGGACGGGGAACGAGTGTGATCTAGCTCGTTGACGCGTCTATAGCGTAAATAACCGCGATGAAAGAAAGCGCGGAAGCGAAAGAGATTTCGAGAGACGTCAGAGAAGTTAGAAAGGAATAAATATGATTTGATATGATCCTCTTTTCACGTTGTATAATATACCTGATTTATCAAAACATTCTGCACGAGAGGGAATATGATTAATGAAACGCTCCTGAAAATATTCGAGTATTTACGTTATTGCTGCGCAAGGAGTCTCAAGCACGATATCGGATTAACCGATGTTATATCCCATTCGTACTCGTAACGAGAATTAATGGATTCGAGCGCAATCGGATAGTTCTGGGTCAGCGCGGTGCATGTAATAAGAAATCAAGAAGGCTACGTAATAATCGAGATAACATTAACGCACTAAGGATTTAATAATCGACGAAGCGCGCAATCCAATTTAAGTCGAAAGTCGATTTTCTCAAAAATCATGTGTTTATGAAATCGAGGAAATCGTTGAAGATCCGGTGATTCGATTAGCCGCCCATTCCGAAATCCGATCCGAGCAATTTAGAAGTGCTAAAAAGCGTCCAACGGAAACGCCACTCTCAGCGCGTCGCATAAAGCCAAGGAGTGTAAACAGCGGAATGAAATTTCGATGCAATCGTACGATTACGATTCGATGTAACGTGCCTCTGTAATTACGTTGTTACCGCTCCCATAGGTTCAATGCGGTTCCTTCGTGCGTGTCCGTCTAAGCAGGAATGTCGTGAGATCCCTTTTACCGTCTCTCTTTCCGGCACAGAAGAAAATGCTATTTGGCCCTCCATCCTTCCCTCCTCTCCCCCCCCTAGGTAATTTTATTCGATCCTTTCAAAAGAGAAAAGATTTACATGAGCAAATTTACACGGAAAGAACGATTTTGTTAAAGAATGTAAAACTTTAAATACAATAGACATATATCTTCTAAAAATAATTTTGTTGAACCATTAAAATAATTATTCTTCAGATCAAATGTTTGGAAATGTTATATAATTTATAATTCTATGTATACCTAGTCTTAAAATGATTTTTGAATTTCATAATATACATAGAAAGAAGAGGTTTGTTAAAATATTTAAAAATTTAGCTAGATACGTATAAAAATAATTTTGTTGAACTATCAAGATAATATTAACATTTTTGGAATTACTTACTCAATTATTCATAATAAAGTGTTTTTTTAACAATAATTCTTTAAGTCTAATAAATAATCGTTATTGGATATATATATAATTAATGTTAAGAACACATTGTTATGAATATTTGAATAAATAATAAAAAAAATGACAATTTTTAAAAAGTGTTTCCAAACTTTGGGCTTAGAGTATATAATGAGCAACGCTACAAAAAGTTTTGGCATCCTATTAATCAGCTTGACTGTCCTACATAACTATTTTGATTGCGTAATAAAATTATTTTCAGCCATCGTTTTTTCCCGATATATTATAAAATTCAAAAGTTCGTTTTAAAACTATACCTAGAATTATAAATTTAAAAATTTAATGGAACAAAATGAAGATCTTTATATCGATCGTCATGCACGCGTTATACGCAAGAAAAATTAAATGAGAGGAAGAGCAAAATGAGCGTACATAAAACGATCTCGTGTGCTTAACGACAAGCGTGTGGGCACTTGTAACCGTTCCACTTGTTAATGTAGCATCCCATAAGGTAGCTCATAAAAAATATGGAATCTCGCAAACTGAATGAGCGCGCGAGAGGATTTGTAAGAAACTCGATTGACATTGGGTGAAAAACACCCTTCTCACGCGTTTCAACATATTCGTATGTTTCATGTGTATAATTCAAAGAAAAATTGCACTTGCAATTACTTGCTAGAAATAATTTTCTTTCGTTTTGCGAAGATGTGAGTGTAGATATGCGAATATTATCTAGTGATTTGATTTTTTTGTAATTAATAGAATGTGTTCTTCATTCTAAT
>Ga0157362_1000788_pt1 | contig 11826 bp, 5 predicted proteins | sample AttlaeALBM3_FD_111480 | JGI IMG/M metagenome (GOLD analysis project Ga0157362, IMG submission 111480) | Fungus gardens microbial communities from leaf cutter ant in Ribeirão Preto, State of São Paulo, Brazil - Atta laevigata ALBM3 | ecosystem: Host-associated > Fungi > Mycelium > Unclassified ... | reverse complement strand
TTACATGAAAAAATGCATCAAAATTTCCAATTATTTCAGATACACTTGCACGTTTCTCGCGTAACACATATTTAATAATGATAAAATGATATTAGTACTTGTTCAAACTACCATATTCAGCAAAGGAATAATTGCCGATTTTCATGTTACGAACTAGAAGATATGAGGAAACTTTCTACGACCACGCCGAACTGCACGTGACTGTATAAGATGATTAAGATGCGAAACTGGAAACTTGGAGAGTCTAATTAAACTACGTACGATCAACGCGTTTAGATAAACCATACGAGATTGGCCTTATTCGATAAAAATTATATTGACGCAATTAACATAATTTAATTATAAAAAATGTTTTGAACTTTTGATTTAAATGTTTGTTCTCCCGCTGAATTTGTTTATCATATCGTGTAATTCATGTCAAGCGTATCTCTTTACGCTCGAGTTCCTACTGCACAAAATCGCGATTATCCCAAATCGTTCATGCACTACGCAAGTACAATAGTTCATTCTCCGATGGACGCGCCGTCATGTATATAATTCGTTAGAAAAATTGACAATCTACGAAAAACATTCTCGATTATTCTCGACATCGTGACGAGAAAGGGACATCCTGGTGATCATTAAATTACAGGGGAGTGAGATGTCAATGAAATGCACACAGAGAGATTTAGTGATTGTTGAATTGGGATTGTTGGGCAAACGTATACGATGACGAATGTTGCCAATCTTTGTGAATACAAGAGAAAAGGAAGGGAGGGGACAGAGGGAGAGAGAGAGAGAGAGAGAGAGAGAGAAAGAGCAATGTGCCGTATACTCCGCCGCGACCGGGAGGGATGTATTTACCCTCCATCTGTGGATTTATTCGTGCATACATGGAAGAGCACTCCACGATGATACGCATTTCTCTCACCCATATCAGCCACCCACGTCGAACAGTGTCCATACCAATGTTTCACCGGTTCGGTGCCGCGAAGGAGGTACGGCTGCTGCTAATAATCCTTCGTTCCTTTAGCCCCATTAAACCCTTTGCCTTGCCAAGCGTTAAAAAAATTCCTACCCCTACTATATGTACCCTCAAAGTGTGCGCTCCCGTGATTTCGCGACATTCGAGTAGCTTTGAACGTTCCAAACTTACGCTTTGTACGTCAAGCCAACCGGTTACCATGGCATCGCTTTGCTTAGATTACACGAGTTTTCAGCATACACGCGTTTGACTTCGACAGTTATTTTAGGAACACGAGGTGTCCCGATAAACACTTGTTTTCGGACAATTTTTGTGTGTGCGCGTGGATATGTACCTATATATAATGACATATATAAATTAAAAACTCGCTTATATACGATTGTACCCTTCCAATAATTTTATCATGGAATAAAATCACGCCACGCTGGATAAAGTAAACCGGAGAATAAACGAGTCGATTGCGGAAACAGGCGTATTGTTACGGAAGATCAACGACGAACGGCTCGTGTAATTTTTGAACTCATACATTTGCCACGATCACAGGATATGTTTATCCTTTACCTACGGATTTACTCATGCATACACGAAACAGCACTCACGCTGCAGCGCGTATCTCTTTTACATATTTCTCCCTCTCTCCTCCCGCACGGCCGATATCCATAGGGAATATCCTTTCACGATAAAACTTTCGTCATAAAACGGGCAACACATCGCTCATTCGGATATAAGAAAAATTTCCATTTTTACTTTTAACTCTAAAAACGAGAGAAGGAAAGTGAGAGAACAAAATAAAGATGCGATTTTTATATTTTATTTAATAGAATTTTTAATACGTGATATTAGACAAGAGATCACATACGTGAAAAAAATTATCAATTTATCCTTCCTTCGACAGCAATTACTCGTTCACATTCACGGCAATCTTAGGAAAGGAAACCGGACCAGCACCCGGAAACTGGGGGTCATAAAATTTTTTACTACAACCGAGAGCTTAACCCAACCCTGCCTTAAAATTTTTACTGAAGCCGAACACAAAATCGAACACTTAAACATTTAGAGGTTTCCCATCTGCGCTTCAAATACGACTAAAAGATACATTTAGTACCGTGGGGAGCATTATTATTATTTATAAGTATGTATATTCGTGCACAGGTGAACTTTTGAAGTTCAACACGCGTTTATCTTGTTGGCTAGGATTACGCGAAAAAAACAGAATCCCGCGGTAAAAAGTTAAGTCCGACGAAAGGATAACAAATAATTGATTTTTTTTTTATTTTTACGATTATTTCATTGAAAATGAAAGACGGAAAATTCTTTTGAGATGCACTCGTTTGTCATAAATAAATCTTCGGCTTGCAACGGATGACTCCCTCGTTGCAAGAGATACTTTTACGTTCACAATCGGATTTTGCGATTTGCTGGAGATCTCCGATTCCAGGTATTCTCAGAGCGGGACAATAGGTAGGGGTTCAAATAACCGACGCAAGTGCTGCAGCGACGTATCCCATTGCAAAGGCGCAAAAGCGAGTAAAGACGAGAGCGGGTGAATAACGACGTCAGTGTCTTCTCGTGGAATATGACAAACTCGACGAAATCCTTTCTAGGATGTCGTTTGTCGTATCAGAAGCGATTGGTAACGCGCATAGTTGCTTCGAGATAGTTGGTTCATTTCTCGTGTTACAGGATGATTCTCGGTTCGTAACAACTTTGCGCTACGCAACTATGTTTCGAGTGGACCGGCACAGTCAGAAACTTCGCGTAACGTACTTCAATCGAATTTTTAACGAATTGCATTTTAACTTCCGGGTAGAAACCCAAATCGAGCAGGTAACTGCGTGTGTGCTTCAATGTAGTTGCTAACAAATTAGATTGCACTTGTATAAGCTAAAATAAACTGATTAGATCAATAGCCGATTAGTCAAATATATACGCGATTGAAACGTTTACGTCAACGATTATTGCATTATAGTTATTATTTTTTTTTCAAAAATATAATTTCCCATTAAGTGTTAATGAGAACATGATTGTCATTGTCATCGAAATTTTTGTTGTTGTATTCATTAAACACGCTTGTTATTCGCGCAATAATTAAAAGAGTTTTTCTACTCGTTGAGCACAATTTAACAATAGTCGTAAGAGGGCCTGTTCAAATAATGTCCATCCAAGAAGCATAAATATAGCAAGCAGCTTTTTCACTGAGCCAAATCATTTATATCTTTCTCACGTAGAACTTTGCTACTTGAAGCAAATGCAGGCACCATGAAAAATTCAGCATTTGATAGAAACTTGATAGAATCGCGGAATATCCTTGGCAGAAAATTTGCTCCTACAGTACGATCATCTTTTCAATCACCATTCTACTCATCCGCATGCTCTGCCATGCTTATCTCTGCGTGAGAACGAATTTAAACAAGTATCCTCTCTTGGAAGTTTGAGGATGAAATCGTGTTTCTCTTTAAGATTGAGAATTGAAGTGCAATAATAACTTAAGCCAAAAACTACTTTGGAATAAGAGTTTTAAATTTTAAAGAACAATAGAAAGAGAGAGAGAGAGAGAGAGAGAGAGAGAGAGAGAGAAAGAGAGAGAGAATGTTTCAATAAAAATGTGAGCTAAGAGAGAAAACATTTTTGATATAATTTTTCAAATAAATTTTTTATTTAAATTGTAAAAATAACTCAATCACAAAAAAATTGCCGTTGTACAGAAATGCATAGCCTCTTTTGCACATAGAAAAGCTTTTATACGTGCTGAAGCAACTGCAATCTCTACAAGCTTTACAATCAGTACTGCGTTTATATAGTATGCACAAGAGCATGGTGCCGTGACACAATGGAACATATAAATATTAATAGAACGTGCGAGCAGAAACTGTAAACATGCTCGATGTAATTCTATGGGACTAAGTAATAAAATATCAAAAGTTCATGAAGTATCATTGCGAGGATTTAAATTTCTTTGCTAAAATATTGACGAAATTTCACAGAAAGCTCTTTCGGAGACGAAAATACGAAGATTTTGCTCACTAATTTTATTTTGTATTGGTTGCCAAATTTATAGACAATATTAAAAATTTACGTCCCAGAATGAGAACAGTGTTTAAATTCGGAGCGAGTTGAGACGAAAATATACTCTGCTTCACATGAACTACTTATTATTGAAGAAAATCTATTCGTATTTTATGACGATATATTTTATTATAAACTAGGATCTATTTTTTGATGAAAATTTTTTTTTACAATTCTGAAAAACAAAAATTTTTTAAACTTTCTATTTAGATTAGTCTAGAAACAGTATCTGTGAAATTATAATCGAAGTCGATTTATAAAATAAACGATAAAATTTATGTTGAAACTTATAAACATCTCGCGAATGAAATTTTAATAAATCATCAAATCAAAAGTTTCAGAACATAAGAAATTTAAGCAAAAACCTCGCAAGTTTTTCAAGTAGCCAATAATTGGACACAATTTCTTTCTCTTAATTCTCATTACTTGATCAAATTATCCAACGAGGCAATATTATGCAATTATGAAGCTACTTTGGTGCACGTAAAAGCACATAAAAATATTAGAAAGAAAAAGCTGAGAAAAAGAAATTCATGTGTATTTTATTTAATTGCTAAAGTAGAACTAATACCTTAATTGATATCATCTTGTGTCTATTTATTTTTCTACCGGTGTTATACTTCTATTCGTATCATTTAATTATCTACACCCCTCAATTTTGGCTCACGCGATATTCTCTGCGATTGCTAACATATATAGTAAGTGATATTTATGATGATATCCTATTTAATGAGGATGCTAGTTTCTTGCATGGATCTTAACACGTACGCAACATTTCACAGCGGAATTGATTTAAACGATTAAATCACTCAACAGGATAAGAGCAATAATAAAACGCTCATAAATCATTTTTGTTTGCATTCAACACAAAACTCACTCTCGAAAATATCTCGGAAATTGTCAGTCAGAGACAATTTAAATTATTTTTCCCTGCGTTGCACAAAATGATGAATTTAAATGATGAATATCATAAATAAAATATTGTAGTTTTATTAAATGCATTTTATTAAGCAGTAATTATATCAATAAGTTTAAGTAATTATTATATTGTCCGGAAAGTTCGTGCCGATGTTGAAGGAAAATTGAAACGCAGAAGATTTAAATTTTAGTATACATTTATTAAATTATATAGATTAGTTGGCACGAACTTTCCGGACAACCCAATATATTATATATATATATATATATATAATAATTATTATGTATTATTTAACAGAAAAGAATTAAAAAGTTTTTACTTATCTTTAGTTCTAAAATGTGCAGGAAATAATACATTTTCTTTTAAAAACTAAGAAATTTGGTAAAGTGCATTCTCTCTCTTAAATATATCTCATATTTATTATTACTATTATTTTTGTCCCTATATCAAAACATTCTTATGAATCTTTCAAGATGTCAATTGGTTTTTTTTATTTCTGTTGCAGTGCGTGCAAATGGCGCACGCGTTAAGACGCATCTTTTACGCGACTTGTGAGCCGCAGCACGCCCAATTCAGTTTTCTGGCACGAGAGCCCGGGGCCCATTTCAGCCTGCAATATTGTCATTCTTTTATCACCGAGTCTGCAGAACAGGTCAGTAAAATGCGACTTTCTCTTTAATATTTTCTTCTTTCGCGGCATATTCCTATCTCTGAGGAAGATTGGAATATCTGAGAGATGTGTTAATGTAGGTCACATACTGAAGTTTCCATAAAAAGAGATAGACTTTTAATTGCTAAAAATGGAGCAGCAATAAACGATTAGAACAATTAAAAAAATGCCTAAATGACAAAAAATATATGCAGACGATATAGAACGAATAGGAACATACAGTGTTTGAAATATTTTACTGTTCGCGAAGTATCTTAAATTGAGTTAATATAAATCGTCGAAACTAAACTGGGATTTTCATTCAAGATATTGTACGTGACAGTTCGACCCTTCCCAGTGGACAACCGCGTGCGTCTCAAGTGGAAACTGGAAACAGTCGCGTCGTTTAAATCTGATGGATCGCTCCCTTTACTCTTGACAATTTTGCCTGCATTTAGAGCCAAGCCGCACGTTTAATAGACAAAATTTAAATTGAAATTACACAACCAGATTCTTGTCTTAATTGTAATTCAGTATCAGTGCGCTCTTCGCTCTGATGAAGTGAACGTAAGGTTCACGAAATGTTGGCATTAGCAATGAATAAAAATACGGCGATAATCCGCAAACTTCTTGTATCTTTGAAGATAATACCCGTGAAAGCTTAAAAAGTGTTGAGAATTTTTTCTACATGAATTAATGAATCTATTGTATTTATTGCCCTAATTCTCGTAAAATAAAATAAATTTATATTCGTAATATAATAATTAATAATATTTGTAATATTCCATACGATTGATTTGTCTGCGAATTCATGCATCGGGAGCAATGTATTTCATTTTAGCTTTAATTTATTAATACGATTACAAATTTCACTAGTATATCATATTTATCGAAAGTCAATCAAGTGTAAAGCAGGAGGAACGTGCTTTGGTACTGAGACCAGCAAATATACGGAGAAATATCGTCTCGAACATCAATACACTGACAACTACCGAATCCTAGGATCTAAAAGCCTCTTTCTGTTGTCTGGAAGATAACATCGCCCGAAGCTTCGAGGTCCGTCGACGATATCAGAAAGGATAGAGCCGTAAGTTGGCGGAGCTTTAGTGAGTTGAGAATAGTAGACTTTGCACTTGGAACTTTGCACTCTGCCATTGCCTTGACATTTTGTCAACTCTAATGGCGCACTCTTCGGATTAAACTTTAAATACCTTCCGCCGAATTAAGAACGTCATCGTTCTTGAAGGTCTCGGATCAAGTATACTTACTCTGATAGCATAGTCGAGGAGATTGCGAGAATTGGCGAAAAATGAAGAAGGTTTCTGCGTTCATTGAAGCGGTTGACACCACATTTTTCAGTTTCCAACCAATTTCTATGCTCTCTGCCAGGTGATTTGTCAACATATGATCCACATCGAAGGGGATATAAAAGTTTGAAATGATCTTTTTAAAGAAAAATAAGAAAAAATATATCCGTGTGTATGAATCCTTTTTATATTTTCTTTATTGAATCAAAAGACTAGATCCAATACACATACATATACACATACAACTGTAATCCTAATTGTCGTTCTGTGATCTAACGATTTTATGAAAGTCTGACTAATTCGAGATTCCGTAATTTGTTCCTTTAATTGACCTTGAAGAACGCTTTAAAATGTACGTTAAGTAGATACAGATACCTGCAGCAGGTACAGACATTCCAAAAGAGATATACGAGCATTCCAGGTATAGGTGCTCGTTGCAAGAAATATCTAGGAAGAGATACAGAGACTCCAAAACGTATTTAGGTATGAAAAATAGAGGTATTTACTCCTAAGTACTTCACTGGACATGACGCCTCGAATCAGAACCGAAGTCTGCGATCGAGCGGCTCGTCGCGCTGACGGCAGGTCAAAGAACGCGAATCGCAAACTCATGCGCTTCGTACGGCGCTGGCTCTCTGTCGAGTGGCGTTCTCGGTCGTGGCAGGGTAAAAAGAGTAAGAAGCCATGGAAAAGATCATAAGAAGGACAGAGAGCGACAGGCAGAGCGGGAAAGACTGACCGACAGACTCAGAGAGAAAGAAAGAAAGAGGAAGAGAGAGAGAGAGAGAGAGAGAGAGAGAGAGAGAGAGAACGAGGGATAGCGAGGGTGAGAGGGAGAACGGGGACACGTGGTATTCAACAGCTGCCGTTGAACGTGTTCAATGCCGCGGTTGAAGCAAGAAAGCGGTCGGTCGGTCGGTCGCACCGCTCGGCTTCTCGCAAATCGCGGTGGGGATGGAACCGTGTGGGCCGGTCAGAGCGGTGCTCTCGCTTCGTGTTCCTCGTGGACTTCAGTCTTTCTCTATACGTACCGGGAGATATTGCCATCGCCGGGCCGGTTAAGCGGTGGTATCCACACTTTGCGGCTTTGCGAGCTCCCACCTTGCGAAAAGCAGCAGTGACGACGATACCAGAATCAGCTAACGTATAACGAAAAGAAGAGAACTGAACGAAGAGCTCGCCAACTGAAGGTTCACCTGGTAGTATTTCATCCGGTTGACAGACCAGAAAGAACACGCGTGAACCGGGCCTCGTGCCTCTTTGAACGGTCCAAACCTAGCGGATGACTCACTGCTCCCCGCTTGCATGAGTTTCCACTTCCGCAATGCTGGCTCGACTTAATAAATTGATGAAGTGAAAGATCGTGATATCGAATTTGCATATAGAATTTTGTATTATTTATGGATATAATGTATTTGTTTTACTGGTCTGATTTCTATAAAAATATATAAATCAGAAATTATTTTCAAAGAAAAGAGGGAAGGGATACGCGTGATTTACCGTTGAATCGCCAAGGATTAACAAAAGACGCAAAATTCCATCTGGAAACTTTCTAACGATTGCTCAATCGTAACTTTTCCTTTGGCGTCACAATTTCAGACTCCCGAGTAGGAACAATTAGGAGGGAATTGTTCGTGCGGAATATGTCGGGTACGATCGCGATGTCGGTAACAGAGGTCGATGTCGTCTTCGCAGCAAGTCCATCGGAAAATGTAGAAGGACGTAACGACTGTGTGTGTGGTTGACAGACGACAAGTAAGAAGCGAGAAGCGACGCGGTACTCGTTAACCGGTTTCCGCGGGTCGGCATGCAGAGCGACACGTAGCCGGGGCTACGCACGCCATCAAGAGTGGCTCTTGGATCCTCCGTGCGTGTGTCGCACGTAGGATTGGAATCCCACAGGGTCTCACGACATCACGATCATCATCACTTGCTAATAATATCACATCTCCTCACGGGAGACACGGAAGATTTGCTGCCGCAGGGGAAGAAGCCAGTTTCATGTCGACAACGGACTCTCGATAGCTTTGCGCAATGGAGGTACCTTCAGTGCCACTGTATTTCCGTTACCAAACGGATATCGGCATCTCCAGTCGTGTTAGCTATCCGAGAATCGAGTGGTGCTCATCCACGTGCTGCTACGAAATATAGATTGAAACTTCATAATTTCAATAGACGCTTGACTTCGCGATAGGTGTCGGTATCGTCGAAGGGATACCTTCGGAGAAAGGTGTTGGATACGGCATAAATTTTAGCGCGCCGACGTGCCGGTGCCTCGTACATTAGAAAGTGCGCCGCATAGTGTCGCGAATGTGTGACCGGAAATGTATGGAATGTTGATGTTAGAAATGCGAATAACTGGTGTGAACTGTGTGACGGTACAATCCTTCCTGAATGTAACAACAATGTCGAATTGTTATTAAATCTAGAAGCCGATCGCCTCTTCGCATACGGTCTGTGTTTGGAGAAAAAATATCTTTCTTCGTAAAAGTTAAGGGTTAACCAGAAGGTGCGATTTGGAAAGGACAACGTGCAAAGTACAACGGTCGCTGTGGCATGAGGAGGCTTGCACGCAGACGCAATATCCTGACCGCATTCTTTGCGATTATGGGACGCCTTGGTAAAGGCTCACAGAGCACAACGAGGCCCATTTTCAGGGTGCATTATCGCAAACTTGTGGACGAATATTCGCAGCAGGAACAATTGAAGTTTATGCCCGCGCTACCTAACTACATGTCGTATTGCTGTTGCCGATGTGGTCACACTCAAAAGCTCAAAGTGAGTTCTATCTGAAACCAGTATCATACTAATTTAAAATTCATGCAACGTTCGTGTCCGCTCCATTTTTTCATTTTCTCTTTGAGTAATAGAAGTTTGAATAATTCGTTTTCATCTAGTGGGATAATTTCCGTTTCTAAACGATTGCAAATATCAGTTCCAACTGATCTGATATGCATAAGATGATCTGGATATCGCTCTGACTTCATGGCGTAGACTTTACCTCTTGCGATATTAACGGATCGCGATTAGGTCGCGGTACCGCAACATGACCTCGGAGACGTGATCGATGCAACGGTTAAAAAAAAAGGAAAAGAAGTGAAACGATCTTCTATTGCTTTTAGATAAAATATGGTCATTAACATTTAGTAGTCGCATAGTTTTTTAAATTATTCAGTATCTTTTCAATGCGAAAATACCATGTCCGATGCAAAAGTAAAATTGGGAGAGAGAGAGAGAGAGAGAGAGATATGCAACTAAGAATTAGTTAAATTTCTCAGATGGAAATTGCTCTCTAACTTCCAGTCGTTCAACTTTCTAACACCTACGTTCATCAATCAAAGATTATCTAATTCATTAGTAAACGTATTTATACGTTTCTTTAAGATTTGAAAGAAAATGATCCAGGTTTGATATTCACATTCCAAGATTTGTTAAAAGAGTCATTGAGTCGGTAGATTGCTGTGGTCTGACAGAACATGAGAGAAAGAGAGAGAGAGAGAGGTAGATAGAGGGAAAAGAGGAGAGAGAGAGAGAGAGAGAGAGAGAGAGAGAGAGAGAGAGAGAGAGACTAAGCCCGGTAATACTACTATCGCGTACCAGAAAGAAAAAGAGGGAAGGGAGAGTGAAGGGGGATAAGCCGTGGGATCGGACGAACGCATTCCTCGGCTTCATATAGCTGCTTGTAGCGCGAGATGCCTCGCTACTTCGCTCGTTGGCTCCGATGGAGTGTCTACACAACATTGATATTTTAGTGACGATATACGAACCCGTCATTATTCTAGCCAGCATTTATCTGCACCGCGGGCGTTTAGAAACGTAGGACTCCGTCGGTATTAATCCGTCGGTATTAAAAAATAATAGAAACGTGAGCGTTAACAACGTGACGTAATTTCCATTGTATCGTTAATGCTGCATGCTCTATAGGTGCTAGTACACACTGCCGGCATGGCAGCTGGATTATCTCGCATTGTCGCCAAACCGATTCGAGCGAGAAGCTTCGAGGACCCACGTATGACAACTGCCATCCCTCCGTTAGTTCCTCTTGACTTCACAATAGAAAATCATAATTCGTGTCGACCCACCACGTCCCGCAGACAAAAGCCGAAAGTCCTTCGTACCGCTGATTCACAAAGCTACGTCCGAATTTGACGAGTTTCCAATGATCTCCCAGGCAAGTTCACTATCCGTGAAGCCGCCAGATGAATCCGCGTAAGGATTTGTCCCGGATTCCCGTCTCCTGCGTGATCTCGGTCGAGAAGATATTTTCGGCGGAAAGAGAAAAAAAAGAGATAGACGGAGAGAAAACGAGTCTATCGTATTGCGCAAACGTTACGGATTTTCTCTCAACATCAATAGAGCGTCTCTCTCACAAAAGATAGTCCATTACGGTTGAGGCACCTCTCGTAAAGGCTCTCGGATACAATATGAACTCTTGAGTTATAGGTGGAGGCATAAGTTATACCTGGGAGCTTCTTAATAACATGTTAGTTCCCCGGGTGAAGGACTTTGTAATGATCTCATCGATTTTTCGTACCATTCATATCGGCTGCTTCATCTTCCTTCATTTTTGTCATCGTAGCGCCTCGGAGCAGATGTGATTTTGCATTTTCTTACACGCATATGATTCGTTTTCGACGAAACGTTTGCTTTTCTCATAAAATATATCAATCAAGATTGGACAACTGACGCAATGACTTTGAGAAACGCGAGGTGTTCTGATGACGAATATCACCTAGGTTCCTTATGCCGTGACCGCGCAATTTTGTTAGCCTATTATCGCAGAAACGGCAAACAGTCGCGGAAAATCTATAATAACTTTTTATAAGTGCTCGACATACTGTCGATCACTCGTGCAATTTACAATTTGAGATTTCCACGGTGATTCCAGGGAATGCCGTAAAGTGCTATTTTACAATGACTA
>Ga0157362_1000787_pt1 | contig 11833 bp, 4 predicted proteins | sample AttlaeALBM3_FD_111480 | JGI IMG/M metagenome (GOLD analysis project Ga0157362, IMG submission 111480) | Fungus gardens microbial communities from leaf cutter ant in Ribeirão Preto, State of São Paulo, Brazil - Atta laevigata ALBM3 | ecosystem: Host-associated > Fungi > Mycelium > Unclassified ... | reverse complement strand
TTATTTAGGGCACGTCGGATTTAATCTCTGTGAAATCGATCATCGATCTGCGATTTAACGAAATATTATCCACGGTAACGCTCCACCACACTTATGCTAATGAATTTGCGATTTCTCTCTGGCGATTAATTAGATTTTGTCTGTTGCTCGTGCGTTTTTAATGTTTGACGCTAATCACGGCCCGTTTTGTCCGACTCCGCGTGAGCTCGTGTAAATGCAGGGCACCGATAATGAATGTCAGCCCATGTAAATTGGGTTAATTGAATTTCGATCCAACGCATCAGATTTTTCAACGTGGATTTTTGCCCGTAGCTTTTCGCAACTATTAACTGCGGTGTACAAATTGCGATCTAACGTATGGTTAGTTGACGATCCATCCACGAGCATTTTCTCTGCGCGGACACATATGGAATCAACGTTGTATGTAAAATTATTAATCCTCCATCCAGTTATATGGAATTTTATATCTTTCACCGGTAACTTGGATCTTTGAGCTTTTTTTATTTGTATAATTGAATTCTCTCTAAATTTTTTGGAATGGTATTTCACTCTTTAGAATAAAATTCAGCCTAAAGAATTTACGCAGTTGAACTGTATAAAAATCTAAAAAATTCTTATATACTTATGAAAGCTTTAACGAGTTCTTGCTGTCATAGAAGTCAAATTGTATTTTATTTATTTTTTACAGATTTAAATTTATCTATCAGAATTTAATCAAAATGTAATATCAATTGCTTTCAAAATGTAATATCAAAGTCTAACTTGGTTGAAGGATTAAATGAGGTACAGGGCACGTTTGGACTATTTAGCTTTTTTTCCTTAAAGAAACCGCTGAAGTTACCGCGCGATTTACTACGCTGTCATTTAACCATTCTGTAACCGGTGGGTTTAATCTCCACTCGCGGGGCGCGGACTCATTAGACTCGATTAGTCTGCAAGTAGACATGCTCCTTGATGTCCCTTCACGCACACATCCTTCTGCACGTATACAGTAGCGGAGCTACTGTGCATACACTAACGTGCAGTGTGCACAAACTCGATGTCACCATTAGAATTCAAGCAGCGCATTGGTATGTATTCCAATGTATGTATTCACGTGCATTACCCACCCAAGTACGCACTGCCAAGTGTATGTACTTGGTGAATGCGGTGAATTGTTATGGGTGCGTGAATTGTCATGCGTGCACGCGCGTGTATTCACAGGGTCTGTCCTTAGCGCTATACATGGGGTGAATAATCGGGTTAAGTAATATCGCAGTAATAATTTATATCTTTATAGTAATCTAATGATTACTTTGGACAATGTGATGAAATTCGATTTGAAAATCAATCAGATATGTTGATTTTTAAATTAGATAGGGGAATATTCGAAATATTACAATACGAGCGACAAATCTTGCGCATACCTTATCATTTGCGGTTGCTGCGTATTGTCATGACGGCCGTATTGTCATTTGCGCGGTATGACATTTGCTTCGGCTTAATGAATATGGCATTCGGTACGAATAATGGAGTACTCGTGTATTGTGCTGAAATCACGCGGGTGCACAGAGCACAGGCTCGTTAAAATGTACCACGTGGATCGCGTGTCGCACGAAGACCGACCAAAAGTCTCTGGATTTCCGACTTCTAATGTCACTGGCATACGGAAATGACACTTTAATCAGTTTGTACGCGAATCTGTCGATCATCTGCACGAAGCCAAGTTAACGTTAAGATTGAGATCGAAATATCCTAAAGAAAGGAATAGTATAACTATAAGAATTTTACGTGAGGTAACATCATAAATAAAGTGAATTAAGTATAATCAGTATAGTAATCGCTTTTACGCGTTGAGATTATCAGTGTAAAACATTACCATGCTTATTTTTTCCGTTAATATTAAATCTAACACTCTAATGATATTTATAATAATATTATTTTGACTAACCCTCTTCCAACACCTGAAATCTTTAAAGGCACCGTCGATGTTTTGTGAAATTTGATAGATAAATTTAAACCTGTAAAAAATAAATAAATTGCAATCCGACTTTTATGATGATAAAAATTCGTTGTTGAAACTTTGACAAGTATAATAGAATTTTTTCAGACTCTTCGTATAATTCGAGACAATGAAAAATTTGCTCTATTTCTCAAAGAGCTCTATTATTGATGATAGAATAATTCATGTTGCCGGTGGAGGGTTAATGCCGATCTCCAGAATCCGAATATATCTGTAATAGTTGATAATTATATAGTTAATAAGAATATTATTACATATGTAAATTTTTCAAATAATTCCATTGCTCTTTTAGTAATAAACATCCTAGCAGCGAAAATTGTCAATTGAATTTGATATAAATGTTTGAAAAAAAGGAGCAGTAAGATTTTCTGAGCAAAACTTTTAGTATGCTAACACAGAGATAACAAAGTCAAATGAATCATTTCCGAATAAACCTCGAACGAGTTCATTTAGCTAGCGTTGCGTTTGTCTTACTGCGAACTTCTTGGTTTATCATGATTAATCTTGCTGATCAATGCATTCTTAATGTGTTAGCAAGTCATCGCGGACGGGGGAGACCGGTCGAATCTTTATAGAATACCGGAAAGCAGTCATTATACTTTAAGCGTGCCAGGAGCATTTTAAATTGCCGTAATAGGTATTTCGTCGCTTGCCAGGTCGAGTGAAAAATTCCGAGCGTGACGTGAAACTCGGTCACGGTTGAACATGATGGAATGCTGAGCCGTTCGTGACAATTAAGCATGACGCCTAAATATAAATGCATTTGGAGAATTGAAGTTAGTATAAATATCTGAACATCGCAGATCATTCTATTAGATTAATTAAAATAAATTTGAATAGAGCGATTTTCAATTTAAATAAAAATTATATTATATTATTGAAAACATCGATGTATTGAATTCGATGTTATTTATTTTTATAGGATTTATAAATTTTTGATTTTTTTGTCAAAAAATTAAATTACATCCTTTCTCTTTCTCTTTCTCGCTCTTTTTCGTTATTATTGTTATAAAAAACATATTTTTATAATATAAATATTAAGTGTTTCTATAAATACTGAAATATAAATCAACTGATTCTATAAATTTATGTCGCTAAGATTTTTTTATGCTTGTGCTTAATAACATGTTTTGTTGTATGTCATGAAAAAGAGAGAAGATTACAAGTGTCGATGAAATCTAGCTGTTCTCATATGGTGCTCTCTATGATCTTTGTCGCTATCCTAACGTTGGGATAAACTCATTTTGTCGACAGCTTTCGCGATTCTTGTTACCCTCTTTGCGGCTCCTGTCCTTTCTAGCTCGCTCGCTCTATATAAAAGCGCTCTATTTCTATACGTTTCTCTCTTTTTCTCTCGCTCAGACGCCAGGGAGGTCCATTATCTCGGAACAGATGACGAGTAAGCGTTCGCTTAATGAAATCTTCGTAGTGATTTTACGAGGAAAGTTTCGTGAACCGGAGATAGGTACGAGAGAAAGAGAAAGAAAGAGAATGAGAAAGAATGAGAGAGAAAGAGGATCCCTTGAAAAGAGGTAGCGAGCAGACTAAGAGAATGCTTACGGCTTCTTCTCGCCGTTCTCTCATGCCTTGTGCATGTAGCATAAACGATATCTCTGGCCAGTGGTTTCCGAGATTTCGGAGATAAACGAAACGATGGAGAGCATCCTTGAATGTCAAGCGGAAATATGTAGGCGTTAGAATTCCGTTTGGCTAAAGTATTTTTAGGTCGTGTCGCGAAAGAGATATTTGTCATATAAATGTAAAAGGAAATTCATAATTGATAAAAGGTCACTAATGATTTTACATTTTTGCAAATGGTTTGAATTATTTAATAGTATTCCTTAATCGATCATTCACCGGTGCGACTATTCTATTCACAGGAAGCATTTATATACGTACCTTCTCGCGGGAATCAGACCGTTATTCGACAAGCTCGCGTTAAACGGCTCCTTCGTTACGACGGATGATGCTCTTTGCCGCAGGAATTACTTATATTATGCAGAGACTGCGCGTGCTGCGTGTTTAAAATTGTAAGCATCATTCGACCGAGTTTCCGCGCTCGCCGCGCCAAGAGAATACTGAAATAATTTATGTCGGTCAATTTCTCTCGGCACGACCCTGGTCTGAATCTTTCATGCGGTCGTCCCGCGCGAGAATGCAATCGCTGCACCGGCTGAATTTTAAATAATGAAGTTCAGATTACATCCGCGAAGGGAGTTAAGTCCTTTAATAAACCGGAAGGAAGATTCTAGGATGTAATTTGCAAATGCCGGGCGTGGCGTATTTTCCATGCTGTGTAGATAATATCGATATGTTCTACGAGACATTGCTAATCGATCGATGTTATTATTAAATATTACGTATAATGCACTTCAAATAAGACATGGACTTGTGGGATTCAAGGGTCTCAAGGCTAAAAGTGGAACTCCAGATGGAATCGCGCGACTTTACCCTTTAAATCCTACAAAGTCGAACACCGGGTATATCGCTCGGGCACACAGTAATCTTTTATTAAATCTCACTCTTCGCTACCCTTTCCCGGAAACTTGCTTCGGCCCCAATCCTCTTTACGCCCTCTTTCACTCCTTTTCTACAGCAGCCTGCCTTGTCTTCTTTTAACCCATCAGACCGAGTTCCGACTACTTTAAACCCGGTTTCCGCGCCGCTAATGACAAACGTCTGCTTGATTTCCGTACGTTTGCATTCGGCTTCGTCGATCGTGAGATATAATATACTTGACAAGACAGGAATCCTGAAATTCTGATACTTACATGACGTAGTTTAGATAATATCTAGTTTCAATACATTTAATCGTTATATGGCTAATTAAATTCAACGTTGCATTAGGATTATCGTTTACGATTGTAAGATAGTGCTATTCGGTAACAAGGAAACTCACAGACCTAATTATTCCCGTTTAACAAGCTATACTACTGATATACCGAATCGATAATATGTCAGTGGGTCAAACAGAATTGATATACCAGTATTCTACTGATCGAACTTAAGCGACGGATGTCCAATAACATTGCTTTGGTTCAAATATTGATATTTGAACGTTGTGAATTATTAAATATTATAATCAATTGGAGTGTAGCTTATTAGAGCATGAAGTGTTCGCTGCTTTTAATTAGCAGCAAATAGAGCGCGAATTGTTCTGTGTTCGAGTATATATATATATATATATATATATATATATATATATATATATGTATATACGTGAGAATACCGATTGTCTTTCTCGCGAATATGATAGGAAGTATATGATTCGGTGATGGATATCAAAGAAGCGACAACTCGGGCACAACATTAATAGAACTGCGGTGGAGTGACACCTTGGGAGTGAACGAACCGAGTTGCTACCGAGACGTTGTCGTTAAGCCCTCGGTTCTGGTATCCGACGTGTTCAGTTACATCCGACGTCCTCAAAAGGAAATCCAAACCCTCTCGGATGCTGCGAAAGGATGAGATTTAGATTGTGTAGAAGTCCAATCCCTTCGCTCGCAACGCCGCGAACACGCGCGCGCGCATCTGTATTAGACAAGTTGTTTGATGATCCGACAGATTCGAACGGCAATACGTGTCGTAATTTGAGCCTGCCTGTGAACGATCTCCTGAGAAATCTTCCATAGCATTCTTCATCCTTCCTCTCTCACGTGAGTTCTTATTTAATATACACGACGCGGATATATCGGGTTCATGAAGCGCGGCGCGCGCGGGCAAGGAATTAAGTCGCTCTCGTGTTACTCGGCGGGAGAGAAAAATATAGCGCTTTCGTGGAGCTTGGAGATTGTAACTTCTCATCCAAAGGAAGACACATATGAGTGTAATGAGTGAAAAAAAAATTCTACACGCGTTTCGTGCGTATACAAATTTATTTCCGTTTTTATGTAAGTTTTCATGTTGACATTCTACGTAAAATATGCGCATCCCAGATGAATAAAAAAGAAACAGAGAGAGAGAGAGAGAGAGAGAGAGAAAGAGAGAGAGAGAGAGAGAGAGAGAGAGAGAGAGAGAGAATGAATGAATGAATGAATGAATCTTTATTAACTTTTTCAACTATTTAAAAAAAATATAACTTATACAAATAATTTTATTACATTGTGTTGAAATTTTTATAAATACAAATAATCTTAAATAATCTAAATTTTACTTACAATTTGTAATATTAAATAATATATATTTTTTTAACATTCGCTCAAATCTCTCACATTGTTTTATTTTATATATGGTGAAGCGTTGTACATTTTTATTTCTTCGTAAAACATACTTTTTTGCCCACATCTTGTTCTGCGAAATTTTATTGCGATATTCTTAATCTGTCGTTTATTTTCATTCTCATTTCCTATTTTTAACTTATTTCTTAAACATTTCGATAACGTGTTGTTTAGGATCTTAAAAATAAAAGTATACACGTTATAATATAGTCTTTGTTGGATAAACATAAACTACAGTGAGAGAGAGATAGATAGATAGATAGATAGATAGAGAGAGAAAGAGAGAGAGAGGGAGGGAAGAGGGAAATATTATAGAAACAGAGATTGATCGCCATATATTTGGCGTTCTGAGACACAGTCCATTCAAGCTTGCCAAATACAATATATAAAAAATAATACATTATAAGAACTAAAAGACTACAATAAAAAATGTATCTTCTTAAAATAGTAAGAAGATTAGAAAAAACTAAGATATACCAAGTGAATATGAGGATTTCAAATAGCAAGTTAAAACACTCAAAACGGGAAAAAACTTATACAAGGATTATTCTTACTGAATACAATTAATATCTGTTTTTTATTCCTGTACTAGACTCTTCTCCTGTACTAGAATGTTCTTGTTTTTGCCAAATATCAAACATATACTTATCTAACTTCAAGTTCCAAAAGTGTGTACACTAGTTCAACTACAGAAAACAAACTTACAATTAGTTATAAATTTTTTTGCATCAAGGCAAGGCACAATATAACAAATGAAGATAAAAGAGAGAGAAAGAGGAAGAGAGAGGAGGAAGATCTTTCTCGAACATTTATCCACTGAATTCCTCTTGAAGGATGTTTAGAAGAGAGACGCCTAAGGGGTAAAGAGTAAAGAGTGGCTTAGGGGAAACAGGTGCGCCGAATAATCGGGACACGTCTAAAGGAAGATCTTCGGAAGTGGTTTTGGTCCAGTACAGGATAGTTTAGCTCGTTCGGGCGATTCACCCTGTTCGCAGAGACGAAGTAGATAATTTTCTTCCGCGTCGCATCGGGACGTCGGATCTCTTCAATCTGTATCCGTCCCAATAAACTTACTGTCACGTCCGACAGATCTTCAAGACAAGCTTTCCTTCGTAGTGGAAAATCTCCTTTATCTCCACACTCCCCCGACTTCCTACCGCAACGAGCTACTTCCGGCTTTTGCCTACCTTCGGAGCGCGCGCGCACGCGAGGATTTCTTTCACTAAATCGCCTTGATCCATAATGGCTGCATTCTGGGCGGAGTCGACGGTAAAAGCGATTAGATTTTGATGCTGGAATTGTACCTCTCTTTACGCAATTCTGTTTTATTTCATAATTGCGCAGCAGCAATAGCAAATACTGTAACGCGTTGATCTTCAAACAAGTTGCATTAAGAATATATTATATTTTCACAACATATTTCGACAGGTTATTTGTAAAATATGTAAATTAATTTTTTTTCTTTGATAAATTTAAAATCAATTGGTTTCATCTTACAATTGGTGAATATTTTAATTTGAGATAATTTGCCTCAATTTCTCTAAAAGTTCGAAATTAAATATCTCGGTAATTAAATCATACATTAAAATTCTATTAAGATAAGCTTTCCAGTACTAATTGACAAATAAAGTTTTAATGCGTTTATACTTCTGCAGCTTAAATCGCAATCTTAAGAAACTTCAGTTCAGTTCTGTGTTTTAATTCCGATTAGGCATAAAGTTCATTCTAAATACGGATATAATAAATATTGTTGAGGATATACTTTGATGCACTTTCTTCGTAAAAAACAAACAAAACTCATCGCATTATTTCTAACCGCGATATTTGTTTGGCCTATCTATTTTCCTGTTTCGCTTGAATGAATTACCGCGTTTCTTCAATACTGAGAAAAAGAGTTTCGTGCAACGACTTTGTCTTTGCCCTCGGCTTGCATATAATATTCACTAGGAGCTGCGTTACTTTATATTCGTGGCGTCGCTTCTATCTGCGTCTCTCTCTAACTCCCCCCTCCGGAAGAACGAACTTCCCGAGGGTTCGAGTACGTGGCGTAAAAGGGTGCACGAGCCGTCTGTCGGGGTTGGCAAGGTTTGTTGGTGACGCGCGGGGGAGTAGGTATATTAGATAAGTTCTGTCGCGCGAAGTAGTGCGGTGGAAACTGCGTTCTCTTGTTGGGGGATGACGACAGTCTTAGGACAAGGGGTAGAGAAACTGGTTACCCGTGTCAAGGGTTTTCTTCGTGTCACCCTTCTCCTGTAGCTCACGGGGCGGTTCTTCATTACGACTCAAATTGAGAAAATTGAAAGCGCCGTATCAGGCACTCAGTTATGGTATTTTCAATGATCTTCAAGTGTACGTCTATAAAGATATTTTAATTAATTATTATCGTAATTCTATTTCCATCTTTTCATTCGAAATTATCTTTATATCTTATCTATAATATTCTCGAATAAAACTCGTTTGTATTTTTCATATCATGCTTATAAATGTAATTTATGTATTATATATATATTTATATATATTATATATATATATATATACACACACATATACTGTTTTTTTTATCTTAGCTATTGTCTCTTTCTTAGAATAAATTTTTTTTTTTTTAAGAAGTGACAAATTAGGAAATATTATATGATTCTATAATTGCGAGATACTTTATCATAACGTTTCGCTCATTGTTCATCCTTGAGCTACATGTAATTGAACGCCTAGTTAATGATTCGTTAAGCGAGTCGATAAATCTGTATTTACGTACCGCACCGGAGAAGACTGTTGAAAATTGCCTTTTCTGCTGAAATATTACCGGAAGAGAAACGCGCGCGAGAAACCGTTTGCCCGCGTCAAGGGTTTCCTCCTCACCACGCTTTGCCATAGTCGGTAGGGCTGCTCTTCATTAGAACCTAAATAGAGAAAATTGAAAGCGCCATATTGGGGCCGTTGCTTGGCGTCGTAGAAAGCTCAATGTGCTGCTTAGTGTGCGTCGACTGCTCTCGACGGAAATTCACGCATGCCAGTAATGTATATAGAGATTGCGAAATATGGTAAAGTTCAAATTACAAGAGAATGGAGATATGTGCTTCTATCAGGGAAATCTTCACGCGGGAAAAGATATTGTTTGATATTTTAATCATTTAAATATTTAAAAGGCACTTAAAACATTGAAAATCATAGTTATTTGAAGATATTTTTAGATAATTATTTTATTTTTAATTGAAATGTTTTAGTGATAATTTAAAAATAACATAGTTTTCTCTATGTTGAAATCACAACCTGTGAAAACGAGAATTAAATGCGATAAACGCTTTGGGAACATCTTTGTATTACCTGCTCTCTCTCCCAGTATCTCTCTGTGTTATTTCTCATTCTGTCCCTCTTCCGTTTGGTAATTCACATTTAGAAAATTGTCTGAGCGAACCCTCGGGTAATCGAGCGTTATTTTAAGAGCAATTGCAATTAACGATCTCAGCAGTTAGCCGCAAGTGTAATTTTTTACTGGAAAACGCGAATATTTTTAACGCGTCCCGGCAACTGAGAATGAAATGGAAGAATTTTTCGACTCGTCAGTCTTCTCTTAAATCCGACAGAGAAATTTTAGTTTCCATTTTGGCTGCACGCCACACATCACATTAGCCTTGTCATAAAAGAGTCGGAGTTCACGCATTTTGAAGCTTCTCATTTGCGATTGAATGGAATATTTATATATATTAAATGTATGTTAAACTTAAATATTAAAATTACAAAAAAATATAATGTTTGATCGAGACAAGTAATATTGATACTTTGTCAATATAGAATTAATTTAAAAGAATCGATGCATTAAATTTTCGAGTTACCATTCGCAAGACTCAAGCATATGGCGTTAAATCTTGCAGATAGGCACATAAAGCTTACGCCGCTAAATCACTGGCGGCCGAGGGGGATGGTTAATTCGTTCGTTTCAGACGCGCGTTTCATGTGATAAATCCGGTTCTTGCTCATGCCTAAAACTCCGTGAACTTTGTCGGCGCTATCGCGAGCCAGGACATCCGGCAAAACGACGAGAGACACGCCGCGAATTTCTCCCACGCCGAAACGTTCGTTTAACCCGCAGTTAAACCGGTCGCGTGGAAGTCAACCCGAGGAACAAATCGCATCTGTAAACGGTAATTCAACTGCACCATGAACGCGGTGAATCCGTCGTCTGAATAATGCATCGTGCTAACGGCTACGTGTGAGATCGTTCCTCGATGCTGTGTAACCGCATGCATTGACAGCGACGGTATCGTCAATGACGACGACGACGACGACGACGACGACGACGACGACGACGGCGTGTGCAGTTTGCATCAACACAACAATTGGAATAAAATGCGACGACGCGAACGAAACCACTCCGGGCAGTTAATCAGCGGGGCCGCATTGGCTGCACGCGACGAATACTAAATAATCGCCGCCAGTCATCGTCGTTCGATCGATAGCGCTTTAAAGCCCGGTTACGCTACGCGATTTGTCCCCTCGGCACGACACCGGATTCTCGGCAGGAATATATACGCTATATCGTACAGAGCGCTTTGATTTGCATTACGAAGCACCAGGCAATATACGCGATAATTGGGAGACGGTTAAAAGCCATTGACACTTTGTGAACGTAGATAAATTTAATAATTTCCAAGTTAAAGCGAAGGTATGCGTATGGCTTAAAGCTGGGTGCACGGATTGCACGCCAGTGATATAAACTGCTCGGGGGGGTCACGGATCTGCAACGAAAGGACACGTGGGCAATTGTGCACGCGACATTAGACAGGAATGCGCGCGTTTGCCATTTCCAGCAAACAGTTTGCTTAATTAAAGCGAGCAAAGATTCGTTCCAGCAAGTGGAAATCAGTTGATAGATACCATTGCGAAATGTATCATTGCGCCGGCCGCTACAAAGAGGCCGCATTTCGCTTTGTGGCGCGCAATTATGCTGAAATGCGTCACGGACTTTAATGAAATCCCTGTCAGTGGCAAGTATTCGACTATTTCCGTACTTTGCGCGATGCAGCGCGCGAGCTATTGATCGTTATTTATTGTTGACGGACAGCATTGTCGCCGTGGCGTTTGTAACCCAAGTGCATGGAACGTTCGCTGGCGGGAGTGCGTTACCACATAAAAAGAATAGCATGAGCTTTTACGAGCTTTTACCGATATCTATAAAGAACTTAATTGAAATTCTGCAAAGTATTCTAATTACTTGCCTCGTACACGTACGATAACGCGGAATACTATTACTATTCTGTAATTGCTACTCTATAATTGTAACTATATGTCTTTTATTGTAAAGGACAGTCTTTTATTTTAGGTTTTCCAAATAATATACACTAATTTAAATCAAGAGAAAGTAAAAATGATTTTATTTTGATGTCATGAAAGTCAAAATTATGATTTTTTTGTTGACTTTAATACGTTTTTTAAATTTATGTTTCCAAAATTCATTTTATTCTTTATTTTATTATATAATAATATTAAGGGAATTTATTTTAATTATGGCTGAATATTCGTAGTAATAAACGAATATTTATTGTGCAAGAAAATTTCAGATGTAAACCATTTGGAAATATTTAGGAATAAAGTTTTTAAAAATTTTCAGTCCTTT
>Ga0157362_1000785_pt1 | contig 11836 bp, 5 predicted proteins | sample AttlaeALBM3_FD_111480 | JGI IMG/M metagenome (GOLD analysis project Ga0157362, IMG submission 111480) | Fungus gardens microbial communities from leaf cutter ant in Ribeirão Preto, State of São Paulo, Brazil - Atta laevigata ALBM3 | ecosystem: Host-associated > Fungi > Mycelium > Unclassified ... | reverse complement strand
TATATATATATATATATAGAGCAACGTGAGTTACATCTCGAAGCTGTCTCGTACCCTTGAGTGTGTCAATATGAATCTATTTCACACGCATAAAAAATACATTCTAGCACTAACGACGGTCCAATGAACTAGAAAGAATAATGCAATAAGTTAGGATAAGTTGTCTCATATGTTATTCCGTTATCTGTCCCCTCCTAATATCTACTTCATCATCTTCTTCGTCGCTTCTATATTCCCACGTTTCATCGATTCGTCTTGAGGTCGAACAAAGTAGGGGACGTTGCGCGCATCGACGATAGGGACGAACTCAATTAATAGCGATAGTCCGACTTATATTATATTGCTTGGTTGCGATATCCAGCGAAAAAGAGAGAGGAAGAGCGACAGAAAGAAAGAGAGGGAGAGTCCAGTAGTCCATCTCATGTCTGTCTGCATTTGTTCCAATTCACTTGCTGCCGATTACCGCGCTGCCTCTCCGCGCCGATCCCACGTCGTCGTCCTACCGCATTTTCATCCCTATTCTCCCATTTCCTCTGCGCCGACCTCTTCTCCCGAGCCCATCTACCACTCGACTCGATGGATACAGCGCAGTGTCACGTAACCGCACTCGAAATGTATCGAAAGAGGCGATGTACCGACAACGTAATGACTCGCCTTTACTAGCCCGCAGCTTCTCGTGCTTGTTCCATTTCGTTTCCGCGTACCATTCTCTCATCCGCCTATTTGATACGCACTTTATTGTGAATCAATATTATGCAGCGCTGATACAATCTCTCTCCAACGTTTTTCACCTTTGGAAGAAATTTGCGTGGTTATATTATTTCGAAATCTCATCATTTATTAATATATCTTTTGTCTGCTGGCAATATTCATTGTAATTAATAATGAAAGAAACGGTCAAGAATTTTATTCGTATTACGTTGTTTGCACAACTTGACGCTGCACAATAGATATTAAAATTTTAATCGTTTCTTTGATAGTCTCTATCGTTAATAATAAATCGCAGAAAAATCCCGATAATTACGACAAGTCGCTTCACGCGCGAAAAATCAATAAGGTATCCCATTAAAATAATAAATTAATAGTTCTGATATTTTCCAAATCACACTCACATTTCATCCTCCTTGGATATTTCCTAACAAGGATATATATGTCATGTCATTATCATCTCTACGGTATAATGGAAAGAGATCTCCTCTTTCCTATGCCTTCTTAGCTCGGATCAAAATACCTATTATAGCTCTTCGTCAGAAATGGAGGAAAGTACAGTCTCTTTATTAATGATATCCGATGTGTCACGTTACAAGAGGGCCGTAGCGTGTCGATATGGATGGCAGCTCTTAATCTCCGTCCGCATAGTCATCAATATATTGATGTCCAGCCGTGGGGGTCCTGTCTCCAGGCTAGCCTGGACCAAGCCGGCCTAGACATTATATTGCCAGCTCATTACACCAGCAACGGTTCATATCACGCTTTACTACCTTCCGGAAAATGTTGTCCTCCGAAATGGCAATGTGTGCAGAAATCTCGCGTATACGATGACATCGTATAACGGCGCTACGTGTATTATCCCCAAGAGATTATATAAATTGGTAATTTGGTACGGCGAAATAAATACAATGACAGTCTACGGGATTATTACGCGAGTACACGCCTATCTGTTTATCGGGCCGTTTCATTCGCGCGTTAATCAAATATACGTTTATATACGTTATTCAATATATGGATATTGATACACATTCATACGTGTCTTTTGTTCATATTTTGAATCGCCTTTTCTCTCTCTCTCTCTCTCTCTCTCTCTCCTCCCGTGTCGATAAATTTTGAAATCGATCAAAAACAACGCATGCATTACTATCGTTTATGAACGCAAGCGTAAATCTCGAGGTTGCAATCATGTAAAATCACATCATCGATTTATATTTGTATCAAATATTTACAGATCACTATACCACATCGTTACGTTCTGCGGATAACGACTGGCCGGAGAAGTGTCATGACCGAAATGAATAAAACAAATTCAAAGATACATATCATAGCAAAGTGTGTTCTTAGTATTAACGAGAACTAAAAGCCGACTGCTTTCTCAGCTAAGACTTGAGATCTTCTAACCGCGCTTGAGCTCTCCATCTGGCCTCCGAGCATTTTCAAGTTACTACATACCACGGACTCTTAGCTACCCGATGTATTCTCAAGGATTTCAGAAGATGAGGTTAAGCCATGGATAAATTTTTAATGGTCAGATGGAAGTTCCAGCTTCGCGAAGTAATCGTATGGTACACGCGAGATATCGGATAGAAGGATTAGTTTGAAATTCAAAATAACCAAATCATTATAGCTTGAAGAAGACGAAATTTCGTAATTTTTTTGTACCCAACAAACGAAAAGTGATATTACATTTGCGTTATATGATAAAATATATTAGCAAATTTTGAACATTTAAGTTCTGAAATGTATTTTCTCGGGTTATTATGAATGAAAAACAAATTGAAATGGAATTGATTTGATAGTACTGCTAATTCTTCCGAGTTGCTATCTTTGTGCGAATGTTATTAGGAGTTTTAGGTTACGAACAAAGATTATATAATGGAATCCTTATTCGAGTGTAACGGCATATATGTGGGAGTTGGAAACTCTAAGACGCTAACGTACGGGATTAGATATCTGGAGTTCTCGTAGGGGTCTCGAAAATGGGTTAAAGCAACAGTCATTAGAAGGTAATGCGAAAGTTTCGTTGAGAAAGAAAGCAACGGTCTACCGTTTTCACTTATTCCATCACATCAGAAACTTATACACTAGCGGGCGTCGTAGCTATTAGAAGGAATGAATAATTTAAAGATGTCGGATCGTATGATCGGAATTCACATGTCTGGGAATCGTTTTGAACGTCAAATTACGAAGGGGTGGGAGGGCTCTCTCTTCGAGCGATCGCTTGAATAATTACGTTACAGACAGTCAATCCATTTAAATCACTCTATTGCCGACAAATGGTTCATTAAAATGCAGCAGATCGAATTCCTGTCGCGCCAATTGCGCAACGTAGCGCGCGGGAATATTCTGATAAATTCTAATAAATCTTGTCTCGATGAACCTACTGCCGACGGTTGAGAAGGGTCGCTAACGCGTTTGTAGACAAAGTAAATTTGCATTAACAAAATTACTTTGCATCGCAAAGTATATTTGATATAAGTGCAATTATTAACACTCACAATTTTACTCACAATTTTATTTATAAGACTTTATATCTCCGTTATAAAATCGTCATAAAATCTGTTTTACCAATCGTTATTTAATTTATTTGAAATTAGAAAATGGAATCTTATGAAATATTTGTACAAAGATATATCTTATATATTGGATTTCTATTTATAAAGTAGAACAGCTTAAAATTCCAGCTTTTGTATACCTATATCTATATAACATCCAAATTTAAGATTATTAAGATCATTAAGATTTAAAAGTATTGTTAAAATATATGTATCTGTCTTTTCAAAATCTTTGTTTATTATATATAGTATTAGTATTATGAATTACGTTTTCGAATCAGACTGCTGATTAATATTCCAAAGTATTATATTCTTCTTATGAATATATACATCGCGCGTACGCATTATAATTAAAATCATAACGATAAAATCATAACGATAAAATCTCAGCTAATTATAACTTGATACTGTGTATCAAATGTTAACGTTACGTGATCAAGGATTTAATAATATTCGTGTAACTAAGATTGAAGAGGTACGTAAGATAGGCCTACACAATCATAAGTACAATATCAGGATATGAGCTTGTGTGCTTGACTGAATGTTCTCGCTCTATATCTTACACCGGGCGTCGCCGCAACATAGTCCAGTACGCTGTGCCAGTACATGTGTATATGAATACATTACCAATAAATTTTCGTACAAATCCTTCCCCTACTTCCTAATCTTCTATCACGCAATAATGGTACCTGTTGTTCCGTTGTTGTACTTTAACACAGCCGTTATGCGAGATGCATAATTACATTGCGCTGATACCTCAATTATTCGCACAAATGCAATGTCTGTTTAAAGTATTTGCTCAGTATCAATATTCAGTAGTACTAATATCGTTTATGGATCGAACAATAGCTAACGTCCTACAATTGAAGACAATAAAGTAGTGCGAGTCAATATTTGATCGTACTGGCACGCAGAAAGAACTTTTAATATTCGCATAAGCGATATAAATGAATGAAAAATGGTAAAGAATACTATAAATCGTTTTCCTTATTTTAAAAATGATACAATTAAAAAATTTTCGAATTACATGAATGACTTAGGTATAAAAATTATCTTTTATCAATCATTCAAATTCAACTAACTTAACTTCCGAGTTTTATCCGCAAAAGTTGTTTTATTCTTAGAGTATTCAAAGAAATCATGTAATACCTTCTACAAGAATGACCTACTTTAAATCGTTTTATAAATAAAAAAAGTCTTCTAGAAAGAGAGAATATTTAGAGTTAAAATAGTTTTTGTGATCGAAGTTTAAAGAAAATATGTTTCATTTTGGATTTAGTAACTTTAGCTGATCAAGATAAATATAAACTATTATAATATTTCAACTATTTTATTTCGAGTTACGTCACTTTTGACGAATTATTCCGAATTTGTTATAATTTTATAGAATATCAAAATTGTTATACCTTAAAAAGAGTTTTTAAAGGTTATGAAAATGATAAAATGACATTTGATTGTTTTTAAAAAAATATTCTTTATGCCAATATTATTTAATTAGTTAATACTTTTATATTAAATGAAAAAATATTTTTTCCTTTTCTGAAAAACTTAATTGTTGTGTCACTCTTGAAGTAAGAGAACAAAATAATGATTAATTTTTTCGAAATTTTGATTTCTCGATAAAATATTCACAATAATATATAATATGTTAGTTTTGAAGTAAGTATTAAATAACATCATGTAATATTATCCGGTATATGAAATTATAACTATGAAAAATATAATCACAGTAATGATAGTAATATTATAAGGTTTGGCCATTCCTCTCAACGCGCAACAGTCAAATTACTGACTACACACAAATTACGAACTGGATACGTATCTCCTCTTACCGACTCCTTTTTCTCCTATACTGCAACGCTTGATCATAGAGCTCGTTTCAGGATTACGTACCGACAGGCGACCCCGCTGTAAATATCACTCTCGTTTTACGTAGATGCGACTTCTCATCGGCAAAATAAACACGCCGGAGATAAAGTTATCCTAACGAAGGTATCGCCCCTTGATCTACTGAAAATGATGTTTCCTTGTGCTTATTATTATTATTATGTAATCAAGCTTTTTATTCGGATATGATAGAATCGCCATATACATATATGTTACATATATATATGTAACATATACATATTTATAGTTGTCGTTTTTGTAAATTATCGCTTTTATCGATCGTCCTAAATTGTTATTGCAACATTGTACAATAGCACGATCATATTTTTACGTAACAATTAGAAAGGAAATCGGTACGTATACTTTCTGAGAAGATAATAATTATCTCGATATTGCATTTACCATATACAAGATTTGACATTTACATGACAGAGCGATTGCTAAAGTAACTAACAATTTAGCTACTGACATAGTTTGACAGTATAATAATGAATATCTAACGGTATCGCGTATTTGATTACAAGAGAAACCGAGATGGAGTGTCAAACAGCGCTGCAGGCGATTAATAATGGTTAACGATCTATATATGTGATTTAATGAAACGCGTTATTACGTTTCGGGACTCAATGCAAATATCTGGATGTCTATCCGAAAATCGACCGGTGCCACGCGCGTTCGCAAAGCTACAGAGCGAGAAATGCAATATGACCACTCAATATCCAAAATTGCTTATACGTCTCACGAATGTAAAATTGTATATTCTGTAACTGTCCGATCAATAATGTCATGAGCACAAATCGAACATCGACTATTTCGATACGAAAATGTTTGTTCCATTGATTATCTTAATTAATCGATCAAACGCGCGCATGAAGATTAGCGGATTTCAAAGTTTCGCCGAGCAGACCAGTTCGCCACTCTGTTTGTCGCATTTATCCGATACTCGCGGGTAAATGCCACCGATGAAGAAAAGAAAAAAGGAAAAAGAGTAGGAAACAAGCGTGGTACCCGATACCGGGTTTCTCATTATTTTAAGTGACTTCAGAGGCAAGCACGGCGTACATATGCGCACCATATATCACCACTTGCCACTCAGCCTTGCAGTATCGTATAATCGAGTTGTCAGGCAAACTACCCCTTACGGAGAATGGGTCTACTATCGTTGTCGCCGCCGCAGACGCCACCGACGCCATAGTAGTTGCCTAATGCACGCGTTATTACGTTACGCGCATTTAAAACTCCCCTCCTATTAACAGTTTGCCAGCCTCTGTCGTCTGGATCGAATCCGTGGAAGATAGCAGTGCACGAGAGAGAGAGAGAGAGAGAGAGAGAGAGAGAGAGAAAGGCGATATAAAGGTGTAACTTGGTTGCGTCGTGTGGTCGGATTTAATGCTAGGAAAGCTGTTGTGGATCGTTCATAGTAGCGTATTTGCGATTTTGGAACATCTCCGTACTATTACGTTAATGGCATGAACTCTGCTTTTCCTAACTGTTACTTTAGATTAAATCAAAATGAAGAGATATTAATATGCTTTTTCTTGAGGACATTCAATATATTGTACAATTTATTGTAATTCTTTAAATACTATACTTATGGTTAATTTTACATGGGAACAACACACTCAGTCTATCATACCCAACTTCGAATGCTTATAACTTTCATAAAAATAAATATATTTTAACAATTTTTTTTCATTCGAAATTCCAGACATTGAAGAAAATAATGATATAAATAAATATTATGTATTTTTATTAATAAAAAATACAATAAAACAAGAAATAAAAGATAAAAACTACTTTTTGAAAAATTTATATTCGTTGAAAAAATTAAATAAAAAGGCTTTTTATATGTGTTCCGAAAACTTTAAATTTGAAGAAAAAAAATACGTCATAGTTGAACGTCATAGTTTAAAAAATATACAGTAAATTTGGATACGATTTTCCGATTGTTGTTATTTAAAGATTCGCGCATTACTATTTGCTTTTTACATCAAAGAAAAATAATATCTTTACATGTTCAAATTTGTCAAAGATTAGATTATTGAACTTCCAAAATTAGAAGTACCAATCTTGACAAGAAAAAATTAAATATGCCATAAAAAGGCGTTTGAGAATTAAGTTAACATTATTTTCAATATCAATATACAAATATATTACAGTTGAAATAGCGAATCAATATCAACGTGACGATTATCTAGACCGTTGCTACGCATTAATCGAGATATTCAATTATAACGATATGTGTCCTACGTGCGGGCAAATTGTTTCCAGATGCAAATCTACGATATCGTCCGTCGCATCGTCATCCCCTATTATTAGCGAACCGGTTTGTCACTTATAGCCACCGTGCCCACTTCTGTCATCGCATACCTTGCCAGAAGCAGCGTTTCTATTATTGCTCGCTTTGATGTCGGAGTCCTTCTGAATACTGAATTAATTCCTGAAAGGAAACGCATTGCGTCGGGCGCTCAACAACTATTAACACAGTTGTCGTTATTTAAGGCAGACAATTATATCGAGATAATTTTACGACGTTTAACGTGCATTACTGCCATCCAAATGGATTCAGAGCGGAGTAACTCGCAAGTATCGAGCAAACGTTATGTGATATCGAAATACTCGAGTATGTCTGCGCTACTATCTCGTTGATATCGTTGTAGTAGAAAAAAGGGAAAAAGAGATATAAATCGCTTCCTAGAACGAGAACACTCCAGAGGCCCGAGAAATCCGAGCGAAAAGCCGATAAACCATGCTGGTTTTAATGAACTTTCATTTTTCCGCGCGAACCTTTGGGAATACAAGAATAACAATTTTATTTTCGCGTAAAAGAGACGGCTTGATCGAGTTGGAACGTCGCTATTTATTACTTTCGTTTTAAATCTATTTGTAGATTTATATAAAGAAACCGAGAAATATGCCGGTAAAAGATTTAATTAATAAACTGTGTACAAAGATTAAAAAATAACATATAAAATAAATGTCAGATTTGTGTACAAGTGCAATTAATATCCTTCATGATTTTTTTTTTAAATCTATACTATGACCTCCATTATCTCAGAGATTTTGCTTCGTGCATATAAGTTAATTTCAAACGTTACCTGTAGACTAGATGCATTTCACACACAGCAAATTGTTCGTGCACAAGGGAAAGCAACGTGCGATTACGCGATCTGCTCGGTGAGCATCGGCAAAATATTGCAACCGACCTTCACATCGGAATAATAACAACGCAAACCGCACATCCATATTCGTTTTGCGAAATAAGGGCTGAGCCTACCTAGCGTAACTCGTGCGCGGGGTCACTTAATAATGCAGATGGAGAATGCCCCCTAGTCCCGGAACACCATGTGTAAGTCATGATTAATATTTCAGTTGTCGACCAAGAGGTTGAGGCGAAGAGGGACGGCGGGGAGGAGCAGTCTAGGGGGGATGTCCGGAGGTATGAGGATACCGACGGAAGGACTGACCATTGCAAAAGCGTAGGAGGTGCGCGAAGGTTTCGTTGTCCGGTGCGTTGTTAATTATTCGCAAAGGAAATTAATGCGCTCCTTGCAATAATTTACACCGACCGCGGAATGAATGGTAGCCAGACAGAATTATTCACGCTTCGTGGATCATAATTTCGGGCGTAAGGTTTTAACGTCTCGCGTGGAGATAACCAAGATGTCGACGGCTATTACTAATGCCTCTAAAAGGAGTTGCATCATATTTTATCTATCTAACGTAAGAAAAACGTGTCTATGATGCAATGAGAGATTTTGAGATTAATATAGAAATATATATAACAGATTCAATGTATGGTAGACGTGTTTTCATGTTGTTCATAAAATTATTAGATACTTTAATCTAGTATAGATTTAGTTCGTATTCGGTTTAGACTTTCCCATATGTAATGTATGTATCTGCTTTTTTTTCGACATTTCCATTAATATGTCGCGTCTCTCTTATATATCGGAAATTTTATTATATATTCAGACAAAAGAGGATTTTAATCAAATTTTGCGATTTAATATATTTAAATTAAGATCTAATTCTATTCACTCGAAGTGATTCTTATTACTTAATGATGTCAGCTCAAATCCAGCCAATAAAAGATCCTTATTAGACTAAAAATACTAACGGCCATTAAATTTGCCATTAAATTTTCCGATAGATTCAAATGTATTCTAACTAAATTCAAAACTTTCAATGTCTGAAAATCAATAACGTAGGATATCGGATATTTAAGTTGAGTTAATTCACTATGAATACATCACATATGAAATACATAATATATGTACAGCTTAAATCAAGTCAATGTCTTGAAATAAGATTAGCCCCTGTCATTTTGTAACTTATAATAATAAATATTTTACACCTTTTATGTACATACATTTCCATACTCTCTAAAAGTGAATCAGTATATTATTCAGTAATATTACTGACTTCAGTGCTATACTTATACGATAACAGATGTAACTGTCTTTAACAAATATTTACTGTTTTTCAGTAATAAATAATACACTGATTCACTTTTAGAGAATACATGTTTCATTTTCTTTTTTTCTTTTCATACTCGAAATAACATTGGCTATTCCTTGAATCTCTTCAAGAGATATTAAAATAACTCTTCATTATTACGGTGGCATAATGAACACCTCACGTAACATTCCTTGAAAATTTCAGCGAATTTTACATAACGAAATGTCAAAGCAGAACATTAAGCTAGACTTTGTAGCAAAAAGCGGTAGACCGCAAGTAGTTGGAGTCGTAATGAATTTACCGCGGTCGCTCTTTAACAATGCGCATCTCACTATCGCGCCGCTGTTTCGCCACTAACGATAACCCGGTAAAATACGTTCTGGGCTCAGCGCTTCCGCAGTGCTCGAGGCTTAGATTTTCTAATCTATTTGACACATTACTTACTGTCAGAGAACTTGAGATTATTTCAAAATGGAGTTGTATTACATACGCATTACAAATATGTATGTAAACGAATATAAATCCAAATTATTATTATTTTGTGTTAAATAAATCTTTCAACATTTATTAATTTTTTATTGAAATTAAAAAATTATTCTCTCTACACTGTTATGTTTATCTAACAGTATAAATTACCATACTTAAATATATATATCTTCAATATTAATTTTTAATATTAGCAATTGTATATATATATATATATATTTATGTTCTTACAAATCAATCAACCGATCAGACTAAATAATTAAATTTGAAACTATAAATTTCAGGAAGAGCCGCAAAAAATATTTTTATGTACAACATTTTGATTATTTAAGAGATATATTATATCGGATAATATAAATATTGAATGAATTTATTTGTAAAAATATCATAAATAGTGGCTTTATTTTTCATGGAAAATATATTTGCTCGAATCGATAATTTAACGTTGTACCTATTGGTATAATTACAATAATATAGTCAGCATCCTATCTCTTTAATCTCGATGTAGATATCGCAATGTTATACTAATTCACAATTATATGTAAATAACTAATTTATAATTAATTAATTGCAATTTTAACAAGAATGTTAATATATCTGTGTAATCTCTTGAGAGAATTGTTTAATTCATTATTGCTAATATTGCAATACTTCAACAAATGTTTATCTATGTAGCTTTTTTAGTATAAAAAATATTTATTTGTTATTATTGGATCATTATAGTCTGTGTTCATTATAATCTTTGTTTACGTTAAGGCGGTCTACTTTGTTTTGTGAAATACCGATATAAAAAGAAGAAATGAGGAAGAAGGAAACTGATGAGAAGTTTGAAGCTAGGGGATCTTCTATCGATGGTATGCTATTCCGTGCCGACGTCGTCAATAACGGAAGATATCGATATGTAATTCCTAGTTTCAAGGATGATGAGAAAAGTTCTTGTGCCGTTCATAAAAATATAACGGATGTACTATTCATTACTGTCGAAGGGGGACTCAATGGTAGTAGCCAGTCGTACGAGAAAAACAAAACATTAAGTAAATGGGAATACTGTAGCGAACATTGAACTTCGAACCCTCGTCGTCGACTACAATTCTGTTTTTTATAAGCAATGTGAGAAACGAGGCAGGCGATATTAAACTTTACAGCATTCTTTTACAAGCGATTGGGAGACAAGTTCTGTATCCATAATATATATTTGTTATATTGACAGACAATCACGGACAATCCAATTATTACGAATATTATTTTACTGATTTGATCTAATTAGAATATAATTTACACACACTCTCTCTCTCTCTCTCTCTCTCTCTCTCTCTCTCATCGATTCAATGAATTACATAAATTACTGAACTCAGAATTTAATTTCGAATCTCCAACTGGAATGTAATTTCTGTTAAAAACTTTTTCGCGTAATTAATTACTGAATATATCCAATTATTACATGATTTATAATGGTTAATGGCTAATTAGAAAAGATCGAGAAAATTAGTTAATGAGTATTTTATAAAAGTGATCAGTGAATATCAATAGAACGGGAATGCATATGATGTACAAAGAAACGAGATTCCAACCGCAAATACCAAATGCACTTACATAATCATACGTATCTTTTCGCCGTAGATTCAAAAAATTGCATACATTTCTCGATCGCCTGAAGCTCTCAGACAAATACAGAGTTTCTCCTTCGCTAAGGTTCATACCATGTATATCTTTCTTTGATAATGTGCAGATAGAAT
>Ga0157362_1000784_pt1 | contig 11840 bp, 13 predicted proteins | sample AttlaeALBM3_FD_111480 | JGI IMG/M metagenome (GOLD analysis project Ga0157362, IMG submission 111480) | Fungus gardens microbial communities from leaf cutter ant in Ribeirão Preto, State of São Paulo, Brazil - Atta laevigata ALBM3 | ecosystem: Host-associated > Fungi > Mycelium > Unclassified ... | reverse complement strand
TGTTTCGATCAATGGCACACGGCCTGGCTGACCAGCACATCCGGTCTTATAAAGAAGTAAAAAATTGGATCGATTCGTGGATAGTCTCAAAAGATGACCGGTTTTTTCGACGCGGGATTCGTACGCTATCCGAAATATGGTAGAAAGTAGCGGGCAGCGATGGACAATACTTTGAATCATAAATGTATAACCAGTTTTTAACAATAAAGCCTCAAATTTCGGAAAAAAACGGCGGAAGCAAAGTTGTACCTAATAAATTTTTCAAGCCTGTTGATTGGCTATAGAACAAAGAGGTCCGAGATCCTCTCTGTCTTGCAACCAATTAACATGTTTGAAAATTCGTCGTTCGACAAAAAACCGACATATGTAACATTGGCCTAATACATAATATATTAATGAATCACATTGTCGATTGACTTTTTTTTACACCGTTAAATCAATTAGTATGTATCAAATTGATGCGGATTAATATATAATATTTGATACGTTCTTATACCGATCTCAGAACAAGTCAGGTTAGGTGACATAATATCTTTACTGCTTTTCAAGATGTAAAACTTCTAATTCTAACTAGAACATAAAAGCAGTGGCGAATTTTAATATACGATCTATTAAAAACGAACCAAGCATTTATAGTATATATGCTGAGATTCTTTGATACATTTGATATACGTATTAGCTTGATCTGATACTTGTGATTCAAAAGTATCAGATCAAAATAATCCGCCAACGTATCAAGTGATTTGGTGAATATAATACCTAGACTACATTCCAAAACGTCCTTCGAGGAAAATTTTACTATAGTATATGTTACGTGCACTATATTTTGAATAAAATTTTCCTCGGAGAGAACATTTTGGAATGTAGCCTTAATATGCATATCAAGTGCTCGGTATAAACTAGATCATTGCATGACAGATTATCTAACCTTCAAAATATTACATGAAACGTTTTATGATTTCCACTGAATGCGTAACATCGTCAAAGGAGAGAAAGAGAAGGATCGTGTGTATGTATGTATATAAAAACTTCTCTCTTTCTCTGTTTCACGACGCTACGTATAACTCAGTGGAAATTTAGCCTTAATGCTTTATTGTAATTTCATTTTTCTCGATGTACCTTCAGTTTATATAATAAAATATATATAACAACGTACATATTTTAATATAAATCAAGCACATATCGATAAAAAACATTGAAAAGAAAGCAATGCCCAATGTATAGTGTAACCCCTTAAATATTTCATGGAAAAAGAAGCCTCATTTTATATTTTTTCTGTCAATATTCCGTTCCGCTGTTTCTTTCTCCATGGGGACACAGGACACCTAAATAAACGTTGTTAAGTATGTATGATGAATCTAACTTTTTAAAATTTTCATAAAAGCGTCACTGTATGAAATAAATATATGAATTACGTATAGATAGAAATCATTGACCTAGTAAAAAAAGCTATAAGCCGATCGGTGAGCACATTTAGATATGTATATACGTTCACATTAAGAGAGTCTTATCTTAAATGTGGATAATTTACATATCGAATAACAAATTTTTTAAAGACGTATGGTATAAAATTATGTGGTATCCAATAATGCAGTATCCAGCAATGCGTGTCGAATAATGCAGTGTTCAATAATACGGTATCCAATAATGCGGTGTCCAACTATGCGGTGTCCAATCGTGCGGTGTCCAATAATTATGTATCCAATCAGGATAAGCTCCAAAAGAGCCGGACCATACCACGACTTAGGGATCCTGCTCCGCTACAGGAAAATTGGTCTTAGGTCCTTGGCATGAGGGCTAAAAGGAAAATAAGTATATATATCTCGTAACATACAGAGAGATCTTCCTAGCACGGGCCTCAGGGGAGAGTTCCAGTCAAAGGCAGACGTGTGTCGAAAGCCAGAAAATCTTCACGTACTGCCACTATGCAAATCAGCAGCAGGAGGGAAACTTTAAAGATAATGAGGTTGACTAAAGAACAGATAAACATCGACGAGATAGGTATTTCTGAGATTCGCCCCAGAAGGGCCCGATGCATTTCTTCTAAAAATACCAGGAATGGAAAGAGCGATCAAAGCGAATACACTCACCGACAAACTGAGAGAGGCGCTGGCCAAAGAAAATGTCTTGATCTCTTTAAACTGGAAAAGACCGTGGAGTTCAGAATTAAAAATATCGAGAACGCTATCATGCCGGAGAAATTAGCCGAATATGTGGCGAAAAAAGGAAGTAAATCCTTCGAGATGAAGATGGATCCTATTAACAAAACCCGGAATGATCTGAGTACAGTCTGGGTCAAATGCTCTTTAATCGCGGCGAACAGAGAAACCAAGGCGCTGAGGTTTAAAATAAAGTGGACGATGATGCGCGTAGAGTTCCTTCCGAATAGAGCATTGTAATGCTTCCGTTACCTGAAGAGAGATCACATCAGGACAGAATGCACTAGTACAGTAGACCGAAGCAATAGATGCTACCAGTGTAAACTGGTGGGTCACATTGCGCAGCACTGCGCAGCCCTGGTACATTGCACAATTTGCGCTGATCTGAGCTATCCGGCGAACCACAGGCTAGGAGACAAGGCCTGCAATTCTCCTCCTCAAAAGAAAAGGATAGGGAAATGTGTGTTGTCCATGATGGAGGAGAGGAGCTTATCACCTCTTGTGGTTTATGGAAGCCCTCAACCAGGGACATATCCTAATAGAAAAAAGGACGAGGAACCTTTACTTCTTCCACAAAGGGAAAAGGGAGTGAGAATCCCGAAGTCCACCAATAAGACGGGGATAGAAGCCACAAGAGGCATTGGAGGAAACCATTGCAGCCCCAAAGTGATGCGGATTGCCAAGAAGAAATCATCAACAAATCAGCCGAGCATCTCGATCCACTAGCTCGAAATGCTAACTCAGAGAAGGATGCCAATAATATTGACAATAATGCCCAATAAGTTATTGCAGCCAATATTAATCATGCCCGTCAAGTTCAGGACATACTCCTCCAGACTATGGCGGATTGTGGCATCGCAGTGGTTACGGAGCCCTACTAGGTTCCCATCAACTATTCTCACTGGACAGGGAACGATAGAAATACAATCGCTATTATCTTGAGGCAGACAACCAATACTCTCTCATGCACGCAGTTCCGGTCTGGCGACGTGCATATCGTCAAATGGGGAGACATGGTGAACATTGGGGTTTATATCTCCTCCAACAGAGATGGACCTCTTCCCCTTTGATCAGCAGCTTAAAATGCCTTTTCTGAGAAGCAGGCTTGCCTTCGCAGGTATCACATGAGGTTCATAATCATAGCCGGTTTTAACGCCAAGGCGAACATGTGGGGGGGGGGGAGGCCAGCTACCATGGACCGTCGGGGTCTAAACTTGGAGAACTGGACATCGGCCCTAAGACTATGCTGTATTAACACGAGAAATACTAGCACTTGCGTCAGGCCGCGGCCAGAATAGGTTTGTGGAGGATCCTCCCGGATAAGATTCTATCGGACATCGAGACAATACTGGAAGAAACGGCATAAATGCGGAAAGGCTACTGATCAAATCGATGGAGAATCCATCAAATGGATTCGGACTGGATGACCGTTGCCATCATACCGGAAAATTGGACCACCTCCTCATCTATCGAAGAGTGGGACCTAGATCAAGAGGCGGAGAAAACACAAGCCCTCATGATACGAGCATGTGACATGGCGATGCCTAGGGCCTCCCCGCGTTCCAAGAAAGTGATGCCATGGTGATCCGAAGAGATAGCAAATTTCCGAAACGAGACTGTACAAGCGCGGAGAGTCCTCAAAAGGACTCGCAGAACATTTCGCAACATACGGAAGAAATTGGAGGCCAGACGTGATGAAAGAACTAAGGCAAATTAGAAAGGCGTTGCGTACTGCCATTGCCAAGACTAAATAAAAGCCAGACTAAAACAAAAGCCTGGGAAGAATTCTTACTCACCTCCAACGAGGACTGTAGGGACGACCATATAAGATAGTCCTAAGCTGAGACGTTGATCTCCGCTAACAAAGTCCATGGAAGCACCTCTTCTACAAGAGGTTCTGGGAATGCTCTTCTTCCCACTGAGGGAGAACGAATGTACTTGGGAGGATCACCACTCTCAAAGAATGGATGAAATGGATGAACGCTTAGCAAGAGGAGGTCTCCTGAGGAAATCCTCAGAGCCTCCAAATATATGCTGGAAAGAAGGACAGCTCCGGGGCCCGCAAAGGCATGGGTCGTAGGCGTTAACATAATGAGGGGGAGGGGAGGGAGCGACTCAGGAAATTTTTTACAGAGTGCCTGAGAAGGGATGTATTTTTCTCGGCCTGGAGAAACACAAGGCTCGTATTCCTTTGGAAGAAGCAGATCAGCCGATAATCTGCTGGATGCAAATCAATCTGCCTTATAGACGACGAAGTGAAAATATTCGAATGCATAATTACGGAGAAAATGGCCAAGCATTTGGAGAGCAGAGACCTCAATCTCCACACCAATCAACTTGGATTTCGAAGGGGAAGGAGCACAATAGATGCCATCCTGTGTGCGACAATTTACCGAGGAAGCAATCCTGGACAGCCAGATAATTGTAGGCATATCCGTAGACATAAGGAACGTCTTTAATACCATTCCATGGAGTCAAATAGGAAAGGTACTCACGGCACATCGGGTGCCGTTATATTTAAGAAGGATCATATGATCCTATCTTAGGCAGCAAGAGACTAGTTTACTTGGTGAAAGATGGCATAGCAGTTGGGGTCCGTCATCGGTCCCCTATTATGATGTCTAGGCTACGACTGCATACTGAACCAGTCCAAATTTCTCTCCGATTGTCAAATAATGTTATGCTGACTATACGATCGTCCTGGTAGTCGAGGAAGACTGGGAAAAAGCTACGATAAAGATTAATGAAGCCTTATGTGCGGTAATACAGGAAATCTCAAATCTAAGACTACAAGTGGCTCCACTTAAAACGGAGGCCATGGTAGGGACAAATCTCCAAAGATGGAAGTGAGAGTAGCGGACACCGACATAACGGTGAGAGCTCACGAATATTTGAGGCTGATAGCAAATGGAGATTCGAAGCGCATTTTGCGAGCATCTCTCCAAAAATGGAGAAAATGGGCCTGACGCTGATCAGACTACTCCCGAACCTGGGAACAGAATCCGAAGGCTTTTTGCATAAGTGATCAGCGCAATGGCCCTTTACGATGCACCCGTCTAAACAGACGAGGCTTGCAAAAAAAGAGTTATTTAGGTATCACTATATGCAGCTCAACGACGGATGACCGGCCGAATAATCAAGGCCTCATTCGCAGTCAATACTGCCCTCGCGAGAATGTCCCCGCTTGAGCTGACCGCAGAGATGTACGTGGAAGAGGTCTCAGAACTTAAGCGAAAGGGAACAACAATCTTTATTCCTCCCTGAATTATTAGCGAGATTAAATGGAGAGCTAAGCTCAAACTCTACGTTAGGTAGAAGAAGTGATTGTCCTCTGCGTGCGGGAGTAGCGAACTACGGGCGATCCGGATCTTAAAGTGGAGGCATAGGTCTCTCCTTCCGCGACACAAGTGCTGACCGGTTGCTTCAGTCAATACCTGCGTCATAGTATTGGTAGGCAGTGTATTGAAAAGTGCTGGCAGTGTGGCGCCGTAATTGATTCCTTGCGGCACATGCTGCGATACTGTCCTGGAACACACAGAGGGAGAAGCTATAGGCAGAGACTTATCGTTGCCCGTGATGATTCAGGCGCTGCTGATCGACACCGGCGCGCATTTTTCACCTTTTACCGTGATGTGGCGGAAGAAGAGCGACGAACGTGCTAGGAAGGATATGCACGTGGAGGAGCGGAGGCGGAAGTATATAAGTTCCCCAGACGCTTTGTTTTCTCAATTGCGAAGTGGTGCATCGTCTCGTTCTACAGGGCCTTGCACAAGTTACTTCACCGAGAATGACGTCAGCTATCAGCAAGCAGAGTGACTTTCGAGGGGCCGTCAGAGACTGCACTCGTGCGGCGGACGACTATCCCTCGATGGCCGCTCGAAGGGCCGTGGGGCGGCGAATGAATGATTCCTCCTTGCAATGGCCTGACGGGATTGACGACGGGAGAAGTCCCCTCCCGCCGATAATGGAAAGGACTGCGCAGTATAGCACATCTGGCGCTGGCCGGTGTACTACACATGCGAAGAACCCGGCTTGATTCAGATCCAGCCGGGGTCAGAACGCTCGCAGTAATTTTAATGAGTAGGTTTCCGCTTTTCCGGCAGAGAAGTCCCATATAACCCTATTCTTTCCTTGGCGGACGGAGTATGTATGAGAATTTCCACTGTGTCAAAAAAAAGGGTTTTCCTTTATACTTAAATAGTAGTACTTTGCGATAGTTTTTAAAGTAGATTTCACGGTAGCTTTTAAGATAGTTTTTAAAAAGATAGCTTTTAAAGTTTATATTACACGGAGAATTAAAAGAAAGAAAATCCTATAATATGGATAATAAAAAGAACAAAGGAGGAAGAAGTAAATCTCCCAACCAAGAAAAAGAAGAATTATTAAACTGCTCAGAACTGTTTGATTTTGAATTTCGCTGAGAAGTTAGCACCCAATTTTTTAAAAATTCTTTAAAAATTATTATTAAATGAATCTCGCATTAAAAAATACAGAGAACTCTTCGTATCATTAAAAGGAAGCAAGAATTTTAATCAGAATTATTGTATCTAAAAATTGATTTAAAAAAAATTTTTTATTATTCTTCAAAAAATTTTTTTATGCATCAAGAACTCTATTCACGAAATGAAGCTATTGAACCGCTCAGAACTATTCGATCTCAAATTTCGATAAAAAGTTAGCACACCATTTTTTTTAAATTATTTAAAAATAATTATTAAGCGGAACTCTTGTTATAAATTATAAAGAACTCTTCGTCTCGACAAAAGGAAACGGGAATTCTATTCAGAACTATGGAATTTCAATTCCATGAGGTGCTAACTTCACAGCTGCCCTGATCGATGTATTTTACTTAATGGATTTGGTGGGATCACGATCAGATCAAATCCAATATATCCTGTCGGCTCGGTGGCAGGATGTCTTCCTCTGGTTAGGCTCGTGTTCATTCCTTAGGGAATGGGCGTTCCCTGACTAACTGAAGGGGTATAAAGATTTTTTTCTTTTATGCAAAACAAAAAAAGGTTTCTCCAAGGATGTCAAGACAGAATGCATTAGTGCTGTAAATTGAAGCAACAGATGCTCAGTGTAAACCGGTGGATATATCGCAGAGCAGTGCGCAGCCCTAGCACATTGCGCTGATCATTGAGCTATCCGGCGAATCACAGACTAGGAGGCAAAGCCTGCAATCTCTCTCTTCAAAAGAAAAGGGCAGAAATCAGTGCTCCGTCTGTGATGGAGGAGAAGAGGCTATTACCTCCTACGATCTCTGGGAGCTCCCAACCTAGGACACACTCTAAGGAGGATGAGGAAACTTCTACCTCTCCCACAAAGGGAAAAAAGAGTGAGAACCCCGAAGTCGATAAGGCGGAGGTAGAAGCCATGTAGGAGAAAGCCCCACCCCAAAACGATACGAACTGCCAAGAAGAAGTTACCAATGAATCTGCCGAGTATTCCCCTAGTTCGAGATGCTGGCTCTAAAATGGACGCCAACAATGCTACGGATAATAATGTTCAATAAGCTATTATAGGCTAATATTAATCAGGCCCAGAGCAACTTCCTTCAGACTATGGCGGAGCATGACTATGGAATTGCAGTGATTGCGAAACCTGGGTCCCCACTAATCACCTCCATTTGATAGCTAATGACAATGGCACGACAGCCATCATCTGGCGACAGACGAGCAATCCACTCCTATGCACCCCACTGGAGTCCAAAGATATATGCTGCTGTCAGAAGGAAACTTAATAGTCATCGGAGTTTACGTCTCTTCCAGCTTAGATTTGGTCCATTTCGATAAAGAGCTGGACGAGGTGGCAGACCTATTAGAAAGTTCCAAACCAAACCTACAATAATTGCTGGCGACTTCAATGCCAAGTCCAGCATGTGAGGGTCTGCTATCACGGACCGCAGGAGATCTAACTTAGAGAGGTGGGCGGTTACATCGGGGCTGTGCTGCCTGAACTCTGATGACACTAGTACATGTGTCTCCTCCGTATGAGACACTCTCAGACCACATATACATTGAGACAAGGTCAGAGAGACAAGGGAGAAACAGCGTCGCAAGTGCGCAGAAGCGTACTATCTCGGTAGTATGGATGGTACGTAATCTGGAAGAGAATCTGATAACGACAGCCATCATTAGGAACGGGGGGGACTCCCTCATTCACGTAAGAAAAGAACACGGAGACGAGTAATGTACGGGCTCTCATGGTGCAAGCGTGCGATGCAGCCATGTCCAGAGCCTTCCCACGCTTTAAGCGTGCTATGTTCTGGTGGACAGAAGTTGTTGCGCATTTCAGGGACAGGGCCATGAGAGCCAGGAGAACATTAAAGAGGGCCCGCAGGAGATCCTGGTGGATCAGGAGAAAATCGAGGCTAGAGTCGCGGACTTGAAACATGCACGGGCGGCTCTTAAAATCGCGATCGTGAAAGTGAAAGGCAAAGCTTGGGAAGAGCTGATATTCACCCTTAACGAGGATCTCTGGGAGTGACAATACAAAATTATCTTGGACAAACTAAGACAAACTAACTGGTGGGCGCTCCCACACGGAATCCATGAACACCCTTCTATTCCAGGGAGTCCTGGAGACGCTTTTCTCATCGCTAGGAAGAGGAGAGTACAGCTGGGAAAAGCTTTCCCTTCCCCAGGAGGAATATGGCTTCTACAGGGAGGAATATGCAATGTCCACAAAGATCCTGGCAGTCAAAAAAAGGATGAAAAGAAAAGCAGCTCCTGATCTCAGCGATATCCCTGCCAAAGCATGGGCGCTGGCCACTACCACGATAGAAGGAAGGATTAAAAACTTCTTTATGGAATGCCTAAAAAGGGGAGTGTTTCCCTTCGTCTGAAGAAAAGCTAAATTGATTCTCCTCCGGAAGGTTGAGAGACCGGTGAATAATTCGTTCTGGACATAGGCTCATATGCCTCCTCGACAACGAGACAAACTTCTTGAACGAATTATCACAAGCAGAATTATTTGAAGAAACGAAAGCCCAATCTCCACGAGAACTAGTTTGGTTTCAGAAGCACCATCGACACGATGCTTTACGTCAGTTCGCTGAGGAAGCCACCCAGGAGGGGAATTGTGATAATTGACGTTTTTTTAGACATAAGGAATGCGTTCAATTCCATATCATGGAACGAGATCGGCCGAGCATGTACACCGAATTCCATTATACTTAAGGAGGATAAGAATGAGAGGAAATTAATCTATCCACCTGAAGATGATCTCATCGCTGAAAGGAACGCGGATTTCCACAGGGGTTCGTACTCGCCCTCTGCTATGAAACTTAGGATTCAACGCCGTATTGTGTCAATCCGAACTCCCTGCCGGATCGTTTGCTATGCGGACGCTACAATAATCCTAAGCAGACGGGGAGGACTGAGATGAAGCCACACTTAATGCAAATGAGACTTTAAACGACGTGATTCACAACATCGAACAATTAGGACTACAGATGGCACTCCTCAAAACAGAAGTTATCGGTTTCCACGGTAGAGGAAGACCGTCGAAAGTGGAAATCAGAGTCCAGGTAAAAACTCGGATATGATTGAGATTGACGTTGGACAACAAGTGGAGATTCGAGACACACTTTGCCAATGCAAAGATGGAAAGAGTGAGATTCAGTCTCAGCTGGTTACTCCCAAACATCGGATACCCAGGAAGTTGTTGACTGCCATAGATATTTTGGTCGGTACCTGCGCTGCATTGAAAAGGAGAGCACCGAAAAATGTTGGTAGTGTGATGACGCGTTTGACACTTTGCGGCACACCTTGCAACACTCTGCTTGGAGCAATTAAAGATCCATCATCTATTTGCGAATGTGGAGAGGACTCTGTAGCCCTGTATAGTGCGCCAATATGGACAGACGAAGGAGCAAGACTATCCGAAGATCTTTGCATCACAGCAGTGAATGGCAGGTAGGATAATCAAGGCGTATAGGCGACGTCCTTCGTGAAAACCGCCTTAGCCGGCATGCCTCTGCTGGAGCTGGTTGCCAGAATGCACGCCGATGTATGAGAGAGATGTATGAGAGGTCTCAGAATTGAAGAGAGGAAGAATGGCCCACGTTCCTATCAAAACTATTACTATTAACGAGATCAAACATAGAGTGAGGCAAAAGCTCCACCAGAGGAGGCATGGCTGTCTTCATCCCGCCATGAAGAAGAGATATTAGCAAAGGCTATCCAGCCATTTGCAATCAAATAGATGGAGTCTAGGATGGGCTTCTCCTTTCATGCAACACAGGTGTTGACTGGCCATAGATATTTTGGTCAGTATGTGTGCTGCATTGAAAAGGAGAGCACCGAAAAATGTTGATAGTGTGGTGACGCGTCTGACACTTCACGGCACACATTGCAACATTGCTCTGCTTGGAGCAAGTAAAGGGAGGCCCTTTGGGGATGGTTGACGAGGATTTATTCTTGTCTATCATAATTTGAGCCATGATCGAAGACGGTCGACAAACTTTCCTTTTCTTCTGCAACAACGTTATGCCGCAGAAGAAGGAGAACGAGCAGAAAAGATGCACGAGGTAGGGGGAAAAGGTGCACGAGGTAGGGGGAAGGAGCGGGGGCAAGGGAACATATATTCCCTATTCGCCTTCTCTTCTCCCTCGATGTGTGAGGAGATGCGTCGCCTCGCCTCATGGAGCGACACATGATCTGTCTATTAAGGCAGACACATTAGTGTGGTTTTTGTCGAGGCTAGTCGCTGCGCTTGTGCGGTATTCGACTTCCCAAATGATTGCCCGAATGATTGTCGTAGAATAATGAACGGGTGATTCGTCGCTTCCTCGAAACGGCCCTATGGGACTGGCAGCAGAAGAAGGTGACGTCCCTTCTCACCAATAATGGAAAGGATTGCGCATCTGACGATGGGTCAGATCGGTTGTATTACAGATGCGAAGAGCCCGGCCTGGTCCAAATCTCGCCGAGATTTGGACACTCACAGTAATTTTAGTGGATAGGTTTCCGCTTTTATGGCGGAGGAGTCCTACATAACCTTGTTCCTTTCCCAGGGGACAGGATATACATTTCCACTGCATCAAAAAAAAAAGATTCCCTCTTGTTCCTCTCCACAGTGTGCCACCTTAACGTGGTAAAAGGGCTCTACTTGGACGATGTCAACCGCATATTGGGCCCTTCGCTGGAGTCCTTTGAAGTTCCAGCGCGGGTACCGAGCGGATGTTCTCATCCCAGCCAAGGGTGGTACCTAATATACTTTGTTGTGTTATAGAAAAGTCATTTAAAATTATATGAAATAATAATGAAGTTTAAGATGTGAGCTCTTGTGATCCCTAGGATATTTACGACATCCTCTGTGATGCTGATCAATTGAAGAATCTCATTATCATCAATAAGAGTGTGTTACTACTGCGAATACTACTGCGAAGTGTATACGCCTACCATCGCTTGGCGCGCGGGCTGTGAGGAGCGGGGATAGCCTGACAAGCGTGCCGTACCGACCTATGGATGTTTGCGGCGGTGTGCACGGCGCGAGGCGCTTGCCAATCAATCCCCTCCTAAGCTCCTAAAGCTCGCGCACCAAGCGATCAGTAGGCACATACACTTAGCAGTAGTAGGCCAGGCAAGCGCGTATATTCGGTTATCTTTAAGAATTAATCTCATTAATTCTTATTACTATTGGGGAAATTTACAAAATAGTAGAGGACTTTTCGAT
>Ga0157362_1000783_pt1 | contig 11847 bp, 11 predicted proteins | sample AttlaeALBM3_FD_111480 | JGI IMG/M metagenome (GOLD analysis project Ga0157362, IMG submission 111480) | Fungus gardens microbial communities from leaf cutter ant in Ribeirão Preto, State of São Paulo, Brazil - Atta laevigata ALBM3 | ecosystem: Host-associated > Fungi > Mycelium > Unclassified ... | reverse complement strand
GGTGTTGCTGATGGACGAGCCGTGCTCGGCGCTCGACCCGATCTCCACCTTGGCAATCGAGGAATTGATCGGGGACCTCAAGCGGCGCTACACGATCGTGATCGTCACCCACAACATGCAGCAGGCCGCCCGTGTCTCGGACTTCACCGGTTTCTTCAACATTGCCGGCACCGGCGCCCCGGGCAAGCTGATCGAGATGGACTCCACGTCACGAATCTTCTCGACGCCGGCCGAGCGAGCCACCGAGGACTACATTTCCGGCCGCTTCGGCTGAGCCGCGGCTAGGGCTCGAACTTGTACCCCAGGCCCCGGACCGTAAGCAGATAGCGCGGAGACGCCGGGTCGGGCTCGATCTTCGCGCGCAGGCGCTTGACATGCACGTCGAGCGTCTTGGTGTCCCCCACGTAATCCGATCCCCAGATGCGATCGATCAACTGCATCCGGGTCAACACGCGCCCGGCGTTGCGCAGCAGGATCTCCAGCAGCTCGAACTCCTTGAGCGGGAAGGCGATCGCATCGCCGTTCACGGTCACCACGTGCCGGTCGATGTCCATCCGCACCGGCCCCGCCTCGAGCGCCGATTCGAATGTGTCCTCGAAATCGAGGTTGCGCCGCAGCACCGCTCGGATTCGGGCCAGCAGTTCGCGATGGGAGAACGGCTTGGTCACGTAGTCGTCCGCGCCGATCTCCAGACCCACGACCTTGTCGATCTCGCTGTCCTTGGCGGTGAGCATGATCACTGGCACCTTCGAGCGCTGCCGCAGCTGGCGGCAGACCTCGGTGCCGGGGAGCCCCGGCAGCATCAGGTCCAGCAGCACCAGGTCGGCACCGCCGCGCTCGAACTCATCCAGCGCGTCGGGACCCGTAGTCGCCACGGCGACCTCGAAGCCCTCCTTGCGCAGCATGTATGACAGGGCGTCGGAAAAGGACTCCTCGTCCTCGACGACCAGCAGTCGCGTCACTGACATCCCCTGCATCATCGGGGCATCCGGGAAACGGATGCCGGATCGGTTTCCCTACCATCCGTGGACTGGAATCGGGCCAACAGCGGAACCCGCAGTGTGAACGTCGAGCCGCCGCCCACTCGGCTGACCACCCGTACATCCCCGCCGTGGTTGCGTGCGATGTGCTTGACGATCGACAGCCCCAGCCCCGTGCCGCCGGTCATCCGTGAGCGGGCCGGGTCTGCGCGGTAGAAGCGCTCGAAGATCCGTTCCTGTTCCTCCGCCGATATGCCTATGCCCTGGTCGACCACGTCGATCTCGGCCAATGCACCGCTGCGGCGGACCCGGACACTGACCGTCGTCGCGTCCGAACTGTAGTTGACCGCGTTCGACAGCAGGTTGCCAAGCGCCATGACGAGCTGGGTGTGGCTGCCGAACACCACCAAACCTGACTCACCGTCATGCTTCAGCCGAATGTCCTTGGCCGCGGCGAGCTCGCGCGTCCGGTCCAGTCCCGCGGCAATTACCCCGTCGAGGTCGACGACCTCCGGCTCGGCCAACGGGTCGTCGCTCTCGAGGCGGGACAGGTCGATCAGCTCCTGGACCAGCTGGCTCAATCGCTGCGACTCGGCGTGCATCCGCCCGGCGAAGCGTTCCACCGCGTCCGGGTCGTGCGCTCCGTGCTGAACCGCCTCGGCGAGCAGACGCAACGCGCCGATCGGCGTCTTGAGCTCGTGGCTGACGTTGGCCACGAAGTCGCGCCGAATGGCGTCGATCCGCTTCACGTCCGTCTGGTCCTCGATCAGCACTAGCACGTGGGTCGAGCCCAACGGCGCCACCCGGACGCTGACCGACATGGTCCCGCCACCCACCGGTCCACGGGGCAGATCGAGCTCGGCCTGTCGGATCCGACCGTCGCGTCGGACATCGCGAACCAGCTCGAGCAGGTCGGTGACCACCAGGCTGCGCGCCCGCACGATGCCGAAGGCATAGGTGGCCGGGCTGGCCCGCACCACTTCATCGTCCGGGTCGATGACGATCGCGAGGGACCGGAGCACGATCAACACTTGGCCGACGCCGGGCGCCAGGCCATCGGTGGTCTCCACGGCCGGGTGCGGGGCACTCCGGCCAATTCGGTACGCCAAGGCCGCGCCCGCTCCAATCGCCAGGCCGATCAGGCCGCAGATCAGCGCGAGATACACCCGCCTGCCCTCTGCGGGGAAGTGCCTGCGAGCATCACCACATGACCGATCGTAGGTCCGGCTCCGGGGCCCACACACCACCGGCCTGGCGATCGGAATGTTCGACCGCGACTGTTCACCTTTGGGCACCCGAGTGTTCATGCGACCGCCCGAGGCTGTCGGGGGCCCGATGCTGGGAGGCAGCGGATGCGCGAGGCATTCACCGGAGAACTGACTGCGATCGGGGACAGCCTGATCGAGATGACCCACCTGGTGGGTTTCGCGATGGCCCGGGCAACCACGGCCCTGCTGGAGGCGGACCTCGCGCTCGCTGAGAGCGTGATCGAGCACGACCGCAACATCGACAAGCTTCGGGACCAGATCGACGAGCGGATCATCGACCTGTTGGTCCGTCAGCAGCCGGTGGTTGCCACCGACCTGCGCCTGCTGGTCACCAGCCTGCGGATGAGCGATGACCTCGAGCGGATGGGCGACTTGGCACTGCACGTGGCCAAGGCCGCGCGGCTGCGCCACCCGCGCCCGGTGGTGCCGACCGAGCTGATCTCCACGATCCTGGAAATGAACTACCTCGCCCAGATGATCGTGACGAGGGCCGGCGAGGTGATCGCCACCCGCAGTGTCGCATCGGCGATGGAACTGGAGACCGTCGACGACGACATGGACCGAATGCACAGGCGGGTGTTCTCCGTGATCCTGGATCCGTCCTGGTCGCACGGGGCCGAGGCGGCGGTCGACGTGACGCTGCTGTCCCGCTACTACGAACGCTTTGCCGACCACGCGGTCTCGGTCGCCCGCCGGGTGGTGTACCTGGTGACCGGCGCCTGGCCGGAGCATCTGCCGAGCCCCCACGACCAACTGGCGCCGTGACGGTCCGTCAGCGACCCTGGGCGGCCACCGCGGCCGCGGCAGTGGCCGCGGCCTCCGGGTCCAGGTACTGACCACCGGAGGCCAGCGGGCGGAACTGCCCATCCAACCGGTAGAGCAACGGGATCCCGGTCGGGATGTTCAACGCGACCACGGCCGGCGCGTCCATGCCCTCCAGGTGTTTGACCAGCGCCCGCAGCGAGTTGCCGTGCGCGACCACCGCGACCAACGCCCCGGTGCGCAGGTCCGGCACGATCGCGTCGTACCAGTACGGCAGCAGTCGCGCGACCACGTCGGCCAGGCACTCGGTGCGCGGGATCAACTCCCCCGGCAGGCCGGCGTAGCGCGGGTCGTTCACCTGCGAATACTCATCATCGTCGGGCAGCGGCGGCGGTGGGACGTCGTATGACCTGCGCCAGAGCAGGAACTGCTCCTCCCCGAACGTCTCCAGCGTCGCCTTCTTGTCCTTGCCCTGCAGCGCGCCGTAGTGGCGTTCGTTCAGCCGCCAGCTGCGCCGCACCGGGATCCAGTGCCGATCCGCGGCGTGCAACGTGATCTCGGCGGTCCGGATGGCCCGGCGCAGCACCGAGGTGTGCACCAGGTCGGGGAGCAGGTCGCGCTCGGCCATCAACCGGCCACCCCGGGCGGCCTCGGCCTCGCCCGCCGCAGACAGGTCGACGTCCACCCAGCCGGTGAACTGATTCTTCGCGTTCCACTCCGATTCGCCGTGGCGCAGCAGCAGCAGCCGATACGGGGCATCAGTCATGGGCCGAAGCCTAGGGCGAACCCGGCCCGGCGCCGTGGCGGCCGATCCGGCTCAGCGGCCGGCCTGCGGGCCCGCGCCCCCGAGGTCGAATGCCTGAGCGTGGATAACGTCGTCCACCGTCATCGCGTCGAGAATCAACTCCTCCGGCACACCGAGGTGCAATGCCAGTTCGCGCACCGTTGGTTCGCGATTCAGCTCGTCGCGCAGTCGCTCCGCCGCGCTGACCAGCATCGCGTTGGTGACCCGCCGGGAGCGTTCCTCCAGCGGTGCCCCCTCGGCCCGACTGCGTGCATGCCGGCCGTGGGGCGTCGACAGGTCGACCCGGTCACTCGCGGCCGGCGCGACCACGGTCGACGGCGCGGCGGACACCGGGTCGAGGTCCCCCGCGGGCTCGGCAACAAGCAGCGTCCGGGCGGGCTGTGCCGGAATCGGCTCCGAAATGAGCGGCACGGTCGCGCCGTACCGTCCCCGAGCCCGCCCGGTCACCTCGAGCAGGAACCGGCCCAGCGACCGGAGCAGCCCGATGTTCAGCCGACCGGCCGGTTCGCTGGGGTTCAGCCCTGCGCGAAGCAGCTGGACCAACGCCAGGACCAGCCCGACCAGAATCCCGATCCACAGGACGTGGGACAGGAAACCAAGCCCGGTGAACACCACGACCACAACAAGACCCAACAGGAGCCACATGGCGCGCCTCCTCATGGCAAGTGTCTCCTCCATGGGAGTGCCCGTTTCCGGGGACATCCACACCTGTTGGCCCGCACCTGGAATCAATGTCATGTCCCGAGCCCGGTGGGAATTCACCGCGATTTGAGAATGACGGTCCACGGTGGAACGCAGCAGCCGGCGACCGGGCCGGCCGAGAAGAAGGGACGTACCTGATGGCCGGGACGATGCAGGCCTTCGTGATCAACAAGCCTCATGAGACGGCTGTGGTCTCCAAGCCGATTCCACGGCCGGGCCCGGAGGAGGCCGTGGTGCGCACCACGGCGGCGCTGATCTGCACCTCCGACGTGCACACCGTCCGCGGGGCGCTGCCGGTCGAGCCGGGGCGGACGCTGGGCCACGAGTCGGTCGGGGTGATTCACGAGCTGGGTTCCGCGGTCACCGGGTTCGAGGTCGGCCAGCGCGTCGTGGTTTGTGCCGTCACGCCGTGCTTCCGGTGCGGACCCTGCCAGCGCGGGTTCACCAGCCAGTGCGGCGGGCCGCTGGGCGGCTACAAGTACACCGTCCAGATGGACGGCAACATGGCCGAGTACTTCGTGGTGCCCGCGGCCGCGTCGAACCTCACGCCCATCCCCGACGACATCACCGACCATCAGGCCGTCTACTGCTGCGACATGCTCACGACCGGGTTCGTCGGAGCCGAGCACTGCTATCTGCAGTTCGGGGAGACGGTGGCGGTCTTCGCCCAGGGCCCGGTGGGGTTGTGCGCGACCATGGGGGCCAACCTCATGGGCGCGGGGCGGATCATCGCGGTCGAGTCCCGCCCGGAGCGCCAGGCGCTGGCGCGCCGGTTCGGGGCCGATGACATCGTCGACTTCAACGCCGGGGACCCGGTCGAGCAGATCATGGAGCTCACCGACGGGGTCGGGGTCGACGCGGCGATCGAGGCCTTCGGGTTCCCGCAGACCTTCGAGGCCTGCGTTCGGGTCACCAAGGCCGGGGGTCGGGTCTCCAACGTCGGGTACCACGGCGAGAACCCGGCGCCTCTGCAGTTGCCGCTGGATGCCTTCGGGCTGGGCATGAACGACAAGGCCATCCACACCGGGCTGTGCCCCGGCGGCAGCGAGCGCATGACCCGGCTGCTGAGGCTGCTGCAGAGCGGCCGCATCGACCCGACCCCGATGACCACGCACACGTTCGGCTTCAACCAAATCGAGCGGGCCTTCGAGCTGATGACCACCAAGGAGGAGGGGATCATCAAGCCGCTGATCACCTTCGGCTGAACTGAGGCGTAGCAATCAGCACCGCGGCTGAACTGAGGCGGGCGCCGGCCCCGGCCGGCGCCCGCGTGCGAGGGCGGCTGACGGTCCCTCGGATATACCGATCGGCAGATGTAGTCCAGTAACGTCCGGTCCACTCTGCTGACCATGACCGAGGCGACCGTGACCCAGCTGTCCGACGCGCGCGCCGCCCGTCGCGCCCTGCACGCCGACCTGACACTCGCGCCCACGAGGGAGCTGCCGACCGGCACGGTGACGTTCCTGCTGACCGACATCGAGGCCTCAACGCCGCTGTGGGACGCCGAACCGGAGGCGATGACCGAGGCGGTGGCCCGGCACTACGCGATCCTCGATGAGGCGGTGCGCCGGTACGGCGGGATCCGGCCGGTCGAACAGGGCGAGGGGGACAGCCTGGTCGCGGTGTTCGACCGCGCCTCGCATGCGGTCGCTGCGGCCGTGGATGCGCAACGTGCGCTGGTCGCCGAGCCTTGGCCGACGTCGCGTCCGCTCGCGGTGCGGATGGCGCTGCACAGCGGCGAAGCGCGACTGCGTGACGAGTTGTACTACGCCGGGCCGGCCATCATTCGGTGCGCCCGACTGCGCGCCCTCGCTTACGGCAACCAGATCCTCGCCTCCGCCGCGGTGGCGGCGCTGCTGCACGACACCGAGTACGACGTCAAGCTGCGCTCGCTGGGCGTACACGCGCTCAAGGGACTGCGCACACCCGAGGAGGTCCTTGCGGTCCAGCACCCCGACCTGCCCTCGGAGTTCGCCCCGCCGCCGTCGGGGCCCCTGTCGTCGACCCTGCCGCAGCAGGTGACCAGCTTTGTGGGCCGGATGACCGAGATCCTGGAACTGATCGAGGCCGCCTCGACCTCACGGTGCGTCAGCATCGTTGGCCCCGGCGGGTGCGGCAAGACGCGGCTGGCCGCGCAGACAGCGGAGTCGTTGTCCAGCCGCTTCCCCGACGGCATCTGCTGGGTCGAACTGGCCGCCCTCGACGATCCCGATCGCGTCCCCGAGGCGGTGCTGGCCGCCCTCGGGGTGGACGCCCGCGGCGCGGCACCGGGCGCGCGACTGCTCGACTGGCTGACCGATCGCGCCGTCCTGCTGGTGCTGGACAACTGCGAGCACCTCACCGAGTCGGTCGCCGGGCTGGTCACCGAGTTGCTGGCCGGCTGCCCACGGGTGGTCGTGCTCGCGACCAGTCGCGAACCGCTGCAGGTTCGCGGCGAACAGGCGTGGCGACTGGGCCCGTTGGCGCTGCCCCGGGAGTTCCTCGGCGCGCCGGCGGCGCAGGTAGCCGACGCGGCGGCCGCCGAGTCCGTCCAACTGTTCTGCGACCGGGCGGCCGCGGCTCGGCAGGCCTTCCGGCTGGACGAGAGCAACGTCGCCGTGGTCGCCGACATCTGCCGGGCGCTGGACGGGATGCCGCTGGCCCTGGAACTGGCCGCCGCACGGGTGGCGTCGTTGTCCCCGCAGCGGATCCTGCACGGCCTGCAGGACCGCTTCCGCCTGCTGTCCGGGACGAGGACGGCCGGCCCCGAGCGACAGGCGACGCTTGCCGCATCGGTGGACTGGAGCCACGACTTGCTCGAGCAGACCGAACGGGTGTTGCTGCGCCGCTTGGCGGTCTTCGTCGGCCCGTTCACGCTCGAGGCCGCCGAACAGATCACTGCCGACCCGGTGTTGAACACCTGGGACGTGCTGATCGCGCTGACCGCCCTGGTGGAGAAGTCTCTGGTCGGCTTCGACGGGGAGCGCTACGGGCTGCTGGCCACGATCCGCGAGTACGCAGCGCAACGGCTCGCCGAGGCCGGGGAGACCGAACGGATGCGCGACGCGCACCTGACCCATTACCGCGAAGTGGCCGTCGCGTCGGCAACCGACCTGATGGTCGGCCCGCAGGTCGGCACGCTGCAGGATCTGGAGCAGGCGCGGGCCAACCTGAACGCCGCGGTGGACTGGGCGCTGGCCCGCGGCGACACCGACGCGGCCGCGATCATCGCCGGTGAGCTGACCCTGTTCTGGCAACTACACGGTCGGCACACGGAGTCGCTGGTCTGCCTGCGCCGGGTACTGGACGCGCTGCCCGAGGGCCCGAGCCCGCTGAGGGCGCGGGTGCTCACCGGGCTCGGGATGCTCGGCCTGTACGGGATGGACCTGCCGCACGGCTACGGGCTGGCCGAGGTCACCGAGGCGATCGAGATGGCGACCGCCCTCGGTTGCGGCCAGGACCTCGGCCGTGCCCTGGCCATGGCCGGCTTCGTGGCGGCCATCACCCAGCCGACGCGGGCGTTCGAGCCACTGACCGCCGCCCGCGCAGCGGCGATCGAGGCCGGCGACCCCTACGGGCGGGCCGCCGCGGCGGTGTACGCGAGCCTCGCCGCGATCCTGAGCTTCTCCCGCCCGGACCTTGCCGAACCGCACCTGGCCGAACTGGCCGCGCACGCCGACGAGACCGGCAGTCCGCTGTGGGCGGCCTGGCTGCACTTCGTGCGCGGGATGGCGCACTGGCAGGCCGGCCGGCTCGCCGAGGCAGTGCGGGCGCTGACCATGGCCGACGACCTGGGTTGGACGCTGGGTGAACCGACGCAGGAGTCCTGGTGCGCAGTGTGGGCCGCCAACGCCCTGATCGACGCGGGCGAACTGGACGAGGCCGAGCGGGTCATCCGGCGCAGCGCCGGGTGGATGGAACGTGCATCGTACGCCCGGCTGGAGTTCATCCAGTCCCGGTTCATCGGCCTGGCGCTGGCCCGGGGGGACCTGGCCGAGGCCGACCGTCAGCTGAGCGACGCGGAGGCGATCGCGTCCGAGATGGGCTTCGACTTCCTCACGTTGGAGTTCGCGATCCAACGCGCGCACTGGGGTGTGCGGTCGGCGACCTCGCCCGGGCCGAGGAGGCTGTGACCGGCAGCGCCGTGTACAACGAGCAGCTGCAGGTCCCGTGGTACTCGGCCGGCCACGCGAACGCGGCCGGTCGCGTCGCGCGCGCGCAGGGCAGACTGGTCGAGGCCGAGGACGCCCACCACCGCGCCCTCGCGCTGTGCGTGCGACACGAGTTCGCGGGCGTCGCCGCCGGAACCCTGGAGTCGCTGGCGTCGCTGGCCGCGGCCGGGCAGAGCTGGGCGGAGGCGGCGCGGTTGTACGGGGCCGCGGAGACGCTCCGCCTGACGACCGGCCAGATCCGGCCGGTCCTCGACCGCCCGGCCGTGGACGAGGACCTGGCAGCGATCCGTGCAGCGCTCGGCTCGGACTCCTTCGCCGAGGCCACCGCGGAGGGCACCGAGCTGGAGCTGGCCGACGCGGCGGCGTACGCCGCCCGCGCCCGCGGGGAACGCAAACGTCCCGCCGCCGGCTGGGAGTCGCTGACCCCGACAGAGCTATCGGTGGTCGAACTGGCCGCACAGGGGCTGACCAACGCCGAGATCGCCAAGCGCCTGTTCATGACCTCGGGCACCGCCAAGGTGCACCTGCACCACGTCTTCGCCAAGCTCGGGGTCACCCGCCGCGCCGAGCTGGCCGCGCGGGCCACCGAACGGCGGCTGGCGGCCGGCTCCGACTAAGCCTCAGTCCCGCTCCAGCAGGTGCGCGAAGGCCGCCAGGTTTGCCGTCGATTCGCCGCGGGACACGCGCCACGCGTGCTCGCGGCGGATCGAGGTGGCGAAGCCGCGTTCCAGGATCGGGTTGAAGCTGCCGTCGGCGTACTCCAGCACGCAGCCGAGGAGCCGGTCGAGCTCCTCGCCGTCCAGCGCGCGAAGCGGGATCCGCCCGACCAGATAGATGTCGCCGAGCTTGTCGATCGTGAACGCCATCCCGTACATCCGGGCGTTGCGCTCGAGCAGCCAGCGATGCACCTCGGCATGGTTCTCGTCCGGGTGCCGGGCGACGAATGCGTTCAGCGTGACGGCGTGCTCGCCGACGGCCAACGAGCAGGTGGTCGCCAGCTTGCGGGTGCCGGGCAGGGTCACCACGAACAGACCCGCGCGGGGCGACTCCCAGTCGATATTGGCCGCGTCGAGCTCGCGCCGCAGCAGCGCGCAGGCCTCGTCGGCGGAAGTACTCATCCCCCGAAGGTACTCGCGGGGACGCAGGCCGCCATCGCGCGTGCGTAGGTCTCCAGCACCGCCCGGGCGGTGGCCGACCAGTCGAAGCGGGCGGCGTGGCGGACCGCGCCGTCGGCGAGCCGGCGGTGCAGCACCTGGTCGGACAGCACGCGGTGCAGCACGGCCGCGTAGTCGGCCGGCTGGTGCCCGTCGACCAGCAGACCGGACGAGCCGTCGGCGACCGCGGTGCGCAGGCCCCCGACCCGGGCGGCAACCACCGGGGTGCCGCAGGCCTGGGACTCGATTGCGACCAACCCGAACGACTCCGAGTAGGACGGCACGACCGTGACGTCGGCGGCCCGGTACCACCAGGCGAGCTCCGGCTGCGGCACCGGTGCGACGAAGCGAACCAGATCGCATATCCCCAGCTCGCCGGCCAGCTTCTGCAACTGCTCCGGCTGACTGAAGCCGCTGCCGCTCGGGCCGCCGACCACGGCCACCGCGATGCGTTCCCGACGGGCGGAATCGGCCGCGACCAGCTCGGCGATCGCGCGCAGCACCACATCGGGGGCCTTCAACGGCTGTATCCGCCCCGCGAAGAGCACCACTTCGGCGTCAGCGGCCAAGCCCAACCTGGCCCTGGCGGCGAGCCGATGGCCGGGGGTGAACCTCGCCAGGTCCACCCCCGGTGGGACCACATCGATGCGCTCCGGCGCCGCCGCGTAGAGCTCGATCAGCGCGCGCGCCTCGTCGTCGGTGAAGGCCAACAGCCGGTCAGCGGCGGCCACGACCTCGCTCTCGCCCAGCTCGCGGCCGGCGGGCTCGGGGGTGTCGCCGTCGGCCAACGCCGCATTTTTCACCCTCGCCATCGTGTGCATGGAGTGCACCAGCGGCACCCCCCACCGGTGGGCGGCCAGCCAACCCACCTGCCCGGACAGCCAGTAGTGGGAGTGGACCAGGTCGTAGTGACCGGGCTCGCGGGTTGCCTCCGCACGCAACACCCCCGCCGTGAACGCACACAGTCGCCCGGGAAGGTCCTCCTTGGCCAGGCCCTCGAAGGGGCCGGCGCTGACGTGACGCACGGTCAAGCCGGGGCTCAGCTCGACCACGGGAGGCAGGTCGCTGGAGGTCGCCCGGGTGAAGACCTCGACCTCCACGCCGGCGGCGGCCAGACGTTTGGCTACCTCCACGACGTAGACGTTCATGCCACCGGCGTCCCCGGTACCGGGTTGATCCAGCGGTGAGGTGTGCACCGAAAGGGTGGCGACTCGGCGGGGCAGCCCGCGATCCACCGCCGCTCGGTCCGCGTCCGCGCGGCGATCGGCCAGACCAAGCATCCGCGCACTACCTCCCGTCGGCCCCCGGGCACTTCAACCGGGCGTGATCCTGCCGCATTCCGGGCGGAGCGGATCCGACCGGGGCCGTCACCCGGCCGCTGCACAACCCGATTTGCCGCCTATGCTCGAAAGTGGATCCGAGACACCTTCACAACTGTCGGGAGGCCACGATGGGGCACCGCAGGGCGGTCGGCATCGGCGGGGCGGCGCTTGCATTGGTCGCCGCCGGAATGGTGAGCGGGGCGCAACCGGCGGCGGCCGCGCCGTCGGAGTGCGAACAGGGCACGGTGATCTGCATCAGTCAGGACGCCCGCAGCCTGCGGCTGATGGTCGACGGGGAGACCCGGGTGCGAATGTCGGTCCGGTTCGGATCGCAACGCACGCCCACCCGGGTGGGCGATTTCCGAATCGAGTGGAAGGACGCCAACCACTACTCGACCCTCTACCACACCGCGATGCCCTTCTCGCTGTTCTTCGATCGCGGCCAGGCCATCCACTACTCGGAGGACTTCGCGCGCAACGGCTACCGCGGCGCCTCGCACGGATGCATCAACACCCGCGACTACTCGGCGATGAGCGACCTCTACGACTCGGTGTCGGAGGGCACCCGGGTCTTCATCTACTAAGAGGGTGTCTCACGTGGCCGGCCGTAGCGAGGCGCAGCACCGACGTCGATCCGGCAAGGCCGAGGAGGAGCCGATACTGGAACGTATCGGCGACGACGAGAACGCGGCCGGGCGGCGTC